>Ga0233425_10001289_pt1 | contig 57676 bp, 44 predicted proteins | sample Watercolumn_Towu_2_FD_181712 | JGI IMG/M metagenome (GOLD analysis project Ga0233425, IMG submission 181712) | Freshwater microbial communities from Lake Towuti, South Sulawesi, Indonesia - Watercolumn_Towuti2014_140_MG | ecosystem: Environmental > Aquatic > Freshwater > Lake | place...
CTGCTGCGGCAATCGATTCATCGTCCTTATTTGAACCTCCCGGCTGAATAATCGCCGTCACACCTGCTTTTGCCGCTGTATCCACGCTATCCCTGAAAGGGAAAAAGGCGTCAGAGGCCATTACCGCACCCTTGACCCTGTCTCCGGCCTTCTTTATTGAAATCTCTGTGGAATCAATGCGGCTCATCTGCCCGGCGCCGACTCCAACAACCATCTCGTCTTTAACCAGCACGATGCTATTTGACTTTACATGCTTACACACAACAAAGGCAAACCGAAGATCGGACATCTCATTTTCGGATGGTTTTTTCTTCGCAACAACCTTGAGACTTGTGGGGTCATACACAGACAAATCCCTGCCCTGCAAGAGCATGCCCCCAACCACCCTTTTCATATCATAGGCACAGGAGTCTACTGATTTTGCTGATAAAGCGCCCGTCTTAAGAAGTCTTAAGCCGCTGCCCCACTTTCGTTTTGTCGTAAGAATCTCTACGGCCTCTTTTTCAAATTCCGGCGCTATAATCGCCTCGACAAAGTGACCAGGTTCCGTAATGGCCTCTGCCGTTGCCACATCTACAATCTTGTTTAATCCCAGGATACAACCAAAGGCGGATACAGGATCGCCGTTGTATGCCTTTTTAAATGCTTCAGAAAGGGTATCCGCAGACGCAGCGCCGCAGGGGTTCGTATGTTTTATCACGATGGCAGAAGGCCGTTCAAATTCCTTCACCAATTCCAGTGCGGCATTGAGGTCAATAATATTGTTATAGGAAAGTTCCTTTCCAAATAGTTGCTGTGCGTTTGACACACAAGGTTCCTGGACATTTTCTTCCACATAAAATGCGGCTGATTGATGCGGATTTTCTCCATATCGCAAAGATTGTCGTTTTAAATAGTCCAATGAAAGAGCAGTCGGATAGCCGCCCTTTTCCTTATCCAGACTATCAAAATAATTGGCAATAATCCTGTCATAACGACCCGTAGTCCTGAACGCCTCGATGGCAAGTTCAAATCGCATCTTCTCGGAAATATCGTCCTTGTTGGCCTTGAGTTCCTCAATGATAAACTCATACCGTTTCGGGTTTACAATGACAATGACGTGTTTGTAATTCTTGGAAGCAGACCGAATCATCGAAGGACCGCCGATATCGATATTCTCAATCGCCTCTTCCATGCTTACGCCTTTTTTTGCAATCGTCTTTTCAAACGGATAGAGGTTAACCACCACCATATCGATAGGCTTAATGCCCAAATCCTTCATCTGTTTTCTGTGGGTCTCATTGTCCCTTAAGGCAAGCAACCCGCCGTGTACCTTGGGATGCAAGGTCTTTACACGACCGTCCATAATTTCCGGGAACCCCGTGTGTTCGGAAATTTCAACAACACGGACACCATTCTCTTTTAACAATTTTGATGTCCCGCCTGTGGAAATAATTTCAACGCCTAAATGTTGTAATTCCCTGGCAAATTCAACAATTCCGGTCTTGTCAGAAACACTGATGAGCGCCCTCTCTAATCTTGACATCTTTTCCTCCTCGTCCTTTTGATATTGACATAACTTAACCACAGCGCGCACAGCATGAAATCCAAATATTTATTTCAGTATGCGGATGATACAGGGAACGAGTGTTTGTTCACATCTTTTTCCCTGTAGACCGTGGTTTCCCTTTTTGTTTGTGATTTTAGCAGAAGGCAAAAATCAAGTCAAAAGAATAACTCCGTTTTGGACATACTATTCAAACACTTCTTGATTATCAATATTGGAATTGGCGCATGATGTGGGGAAACAAAAGCTCAAAACTGAAAGGCAAGGGAGAAATGAGTACGTGTAAATACAAGAGGTTTAGTTATATTGCGAAAATGTAAAAAGAAACAGTTAAAATGCAAATTTCAAACTCACTTATGTCTCACTACTAATTCAAACATAGATTATCTAGCTGAGCTATTTCAACGGCCATTCTTAAGTTATTCCTTAATGCATGAAGCACGTTAAGTTCAAAGAATTTTTCTTGTAATCCCTCGAACCCATTCCTGGCAGGAATAAACATTTGGCGGTCATCCTGTGATTTTGCACTTTTCATATTATTCATGGCTTTTCACCTCATAATAATAGTAGGTTTATAAAGGTAGTTTCCATCATATTTGCTATTATCGGCATATTTCTGAAATTATTTAGTATTGAATTATTTAATTTTTGTTCAATCACAAATTAACGGCGTTTCCTAAATATATCTATATAAATAAGCTTTTTTCATTGACTGTCTTTGCCTTTTTTGTTTGAATTTCTTTTTTACAACATAATTATTCAACGTATCATTGTATGAGGGCTATTATGGCTACCAAACTAAAAGTGTTTTGTACCCCGTTTTGTCCAAAGTGCAACCAACTGCTGGCTTATTTGAACAAGAAAAAAGCGGATTATATTTCTTATGATATTGACAAAGACGATAACGCAAGAAAAGAGGCGGTAAAAATTGTGGGCACGGATGATATAGAATCACTCGACAAGCTGCCTGTCGTGGTAGTCGGCGACAAAGTATTGTATGGATTTGATAAAAAAGAGATTGATAAATATCTCCGCTGAATTTAAGCTTGACTTTTTCTGTTAAAACGTTTAGCCTTTTAAAGATTTTTTTGGCAGCGACATTTAATCAGGCTGCCTTTGGCAGTGACTTTTAAGCTCCCCTCCAGAAAGAGGGGCTGGGGGGTGTCACAAAAAACTTACACACCCCTTTATCCCCTCTTTTTAGAGGAGAATTACAAAAGATTGATCTTGTGCATTAGACTATGGCAGAACAAAACAATCTGAAAGAATTTACCAAGGGAATTTTTCAATACAATCCCATGTTTGTGCTGGTGTTGGGAATATGCCCAAGCCTTGCAGTCACTACCTCGGTGAAAAACGGACTGGCAATGGGGGGGGCTGCAACCTTTGTACTCGTCTGCTCCAATTTTATTATTTCTATCGTGCGGTCGTTTATCCCTCGTGAAATCCGTATCCCGTGTTTTATTGTTGTTATCGCTGCATTTGTAACGATGGTGGAGCTGCTCATGAAGGCATATTTGCCACCGGAGTTGAACGCATCGCTGGGTATATTTATCCCGCTCATCGTAGTCAACTGCATCATCATGTATCGCGCTGAATCATTTGCTTACAAGAACAAACCCTTCGCTTCCGTTTTGGACGGGGCAGGATTAGGATTAGGTTGGACACTTTCACTCTGCCTTGTTTCGTCCATACGTGAGATAGCCGGGTCGGGAACACTCTTTGGCTTAAAAGTGTCAGAATCGTATCAACCTGCATCGGTAATGATCATGGCTCCGGGTGCGTTTATTGTATTAGGGCTCTTGCTGGGGTTTTTCAATTGGCGGAAGCTCAGAAAGAGCGAAAAGTCAATGAAGACCGTTATGAAAAATGATTAAAGAAATTGCATTAATTATTGTAAGTGTGGTTTTTGTCAATAACTTTGTCCTGGCTAAATTTCTGGGTCTCTGCCCTTTCCTGGGCGTTTCCCAAAAGACATCGTCCGCCATCGGCATGGGCGCAGCAGTAACGTTTGTCATGACTCTTTCTTCAGCAATTACTTGGATCGTTTATAACTTTGTCTTGCTACCCGGTGATGCAAATATTATCGCAAAGGTTTTCCCATCCATCCGGGAATTGGGACTTATCGAAGTATTAAAAACGATCAGCTATATCCTCGTTATTGCAACGTTAGTACAGTTGGTTGAAATGATGCTCAGGAAAATGGCGCCCGCATTATATGAAAGTCTGGGGATTTATTTGCCTCTGATCACAACAAACTGCGCCGTATTGGGCGTGGCGCTTTTAAATACGACCGATTCACCAAAGCACTTAGGTTTTTTACAAGCCACCGTCCAGGGGTTTGGCGCCGGCATCGGTTTTATGGTAGCCATGCTGCTGATGTCGGGCATACGGGAACGCCTGGCGCTGGTCAATATTCCTCCGTCACTACGAGGCGTCCCTATTGCCTTCATCTGTACTGGGCTTATGGCGCTTGCCTTCCTGGGATTTTCCGGAATGGTTCAGTAAAAAAACGCTAAAACCGCAGAGGCACGGATACAGCAAAAAACCGGGCACAGTCAGCGCTGGTTGTAAAACAGATAATTTATAATTTTCACCATTACTATACATTATATTATGAAACACGTTATTTCCATCCTTGTAGAAAACAAAGTCGGCGTCCTCGCCCGCATAACGGGGCTTATCAGCGGGAGGGGATTCAATATCGACAGCCTTGCCGTTGGCGAGACGGAAAACCCAGCCCTTTCGCGGATTACCCTCATCGTCAAAGGCGACGATGCCATCGTTGAACAGGTCAGAAAACAAATAGGCAAGGTGATCGACGTAATCAAGGTGATCGATTTCACCAATGAGGATTTTGTTGAACGAGACCTGATGCTGGTCAAGGTCAACTGCCCTATTGGAAAACGGGGAGAAATCATTGAAATTGTGGATATCTTCAGGGGAAAAATTATAGATGTCGGCCAGAAAGACCTTATTATCGAGATTGCCGGCACAGAAGACAAACTCGAGGCCATGACAAGCTTGTTACGGCCTTACGGAATTAAGGAACTTGTACAGACGGGAAGTATTGCCATTGCCCGCGGTACAAAATAAATCAAACTTATCCCTCCCTTGAAGGGTGGTGTTAACGTTTTTCTTTCACTTCCACCTCAGCCTCCCCCATCAGAGGGGAGGAACTGAAATTTTAAATTTCTTAATATTAAATTACTTTGAAAGGCAAAAGAAAAAGACATGTTAAAAATCTATTATGAAAAAGATGCGGATATCAGTATTCTGAAAGGAAAGAAAATAGCAGTTATTGGGTACGGTAGTCAGGGACACGCCCAGGCGCAAAATCTCAGAGAATCCGGTATGGACGTGATTGTATCCACACGCACAGGCACACCGAATTATCAATTAGCCGTCAAACACGGTTTCAAACCGGTTACGGTGGACGAGGCGGCACGGCAGGGTGATTTTCTTCAAATACTCATGCCCGATGAAACCCAGAAGTCAGTCTATGAATCTCAGATCAAACCGCATTTGAAAGAAGGAAAAACGCTCTGCTTTTCACACGGATTCAACATCCATTTCGGCCAGGTCGTTCCGCCAAACAATGTAGACGTTATCATGGTAGCTCCCAAGGGGCCGGGACACCTTGTCCGCAGCGAATTTGAAAAAGGCGGCGCTGTTCCGTGTCTTATGGCCATCCATCAGGATGCTACGGGAACAGCCAAGAAAAAGGCGCTCGCCTATGCGCATGGAATTGGCGGCACGCGGGCTGGAGTCATTGAGACCACCTTTACAGAGGAAACAGAGACAGACCTCTTTGGAGAACAGGCCGTGCTATGCGGCGGCGCGGCTGCCCTTGTCAAGGCAGGATTCGAGACGCTGGTAGAAGCAGGGTACCAGCCCGAACTCGCCTATTTCGAGTGTATGCACGAACTCAAGCTCATTGTAGACCTTTTCTATCAGGGCGGTTTAAGCTACATGCGGTATTCGATCAGCAACACCGCCGAATACGGAGACCTGACCCGAGGCCCGCGCATTGTTACCGAAGAAACCAAGAAGGAAATGAAACGAATATTGTCAGAAATCCAGAGCGGTCAGTTCGCCAAGGAATGGATATTGGAAAATCAGGCCGGACGACCAGTCTTTAATGCCCTAGAGAAGAAGGATAGAGGTCACCTCATCGAAAAAGTCGGCAGGGAACTGCGGAATATGATGAAGTGGATTAATGCAAAAGAGGTATAACCGTAGTGTATTAGTTCACCGCCGGGAACGCAGAGGGTCATGAATTGTCAACGGGGTCTTTAATCTTGGTGCAAGATTAAAGACCCTAATTATTAACGCATCCATTCTTTCTCCACTTCCATCTGCTTTATTTCTTTACTGAAAAAGTCAAAACTCTTTTATTAAGATGCAACTATTCTTCTTTTTTCTCACCCGCCTCCTCCTGTTCCGTCTTTTCAAGGCGGAGAATCAGCCATATAGCTGCGCCGATGGCAAAGGGAAGGAGAATGTATTGAATAATTTCGAGTTTTGATCGTGGGGTAGGCGGGATTTCCGGAAGAGGAGCCTGTGTGGATTGCGTTGATTGAGCTTGTGTAGCTGTCCCCGGATGATTTGTCTGTACTTCCTGAGCTTGAACAGAAAAGGAAGCACATGTGAAAGTTATTGCAAATAATAAATAGAAAACTATAAATAGCCTTTTCACGGTTATATCCAGAATTCACCTCATTTAATAAATATTAATTTTTTATACGCTTCGTACTCTTCCTGCGCCTCTTTCGTTTTACCGAGCTTGCTATAGGCATCACCCAGCAGCAAGTGCGCGCTGGCATTGCCGGGATTTAGTTCCAGAAGTTTTTCACATTCGGCAACGGCTTCGTTGTACCGGGCCTTTTGGCTGTATGCAAAGGCAAGGTTATACCGCGCATCGTGGTTTTCAGGTTTTGAGGTTATAATCTTCTTAAATATTTCGACAGCCTCATCAAACATCCCTTTTTCATTGTAAGCAACACCGAGATTATATGACGCATCGGCATAATTTGGATTAATTTTTAATGCCTGTTGATATGCCCCTATTGCCTTGTCAGCCAGTTTCCTTTCACCATAAAGACAACCCAGATTGTAATAAATTCTGGCATTGTTTGGATTCAATGACACGTATCTTTCAAATGCCCAAATAGCGTCATCAGTCAACCGCCTCTTCGCATAAAAAGTCCCCAGTCTAAAGTACGACTCAGCATCGTTCGGATTCAACTCGACTACCTTCTTAAAAGAAATAATCGCCTCATTCATCATGCCAAGTTTACTGCATGCAATGGCCTTCTTCTTATAGGCATCGACCATTGAGGAATCCAAGTCCGTTGCCCTGTTAAACGCTTCAACGGCGTCTTCTAACTGTCCCCGGTTTAAACATTCCACACCCTTATTATAAAGGTCTTGCGCAGTGATTGGCTTAACGACCTCTGGTTGAGTTTGTTGTGCCAGTTGTGCTAGTTGTGCCAGTTGTCCAGGTTGTTCTTGTTGAACAGGCTGGACAGGTTGAACGGGTTGCGCAGATTCTTCAATTCCGGCAGGTCGTTCAGGCATAGCAGGTTCGGCTTGTCTGGCCTCAACTGGCGCTGCCTCTTCAGCGGCCTTTGGCGCCTGACTTTCAGCGGTGGCTGAAATAAGTTCTTTGAATTCCACAGCTTTTTCAGCCTCTTCTTCCTTGCCACATCCACAACAGGTAATAATAAGAACAAAGACCGAAAAGGTTATAACGCTGCAAACCGATTTGACAGGAAACAAAACTTCATTCAAAGACGGATTTTTCATGTTCTTATCCTCTAATGCCTTATGAAAATAAGCGAATTAACAGCATTTTAGTATTACGGGACAAATTGTCAAGAAAAATTAAATGTAAATTTTTCATACTTGTTTATTTATACTTTTTTGATAAGATAAAGCCGCTTATTAGGAAACAAGTATGTCCTTATGAGTTATTTTTAAATATATCTGAGCAAATTCCAATTCCAAAAATTGAAAATAGTGACGAGTGGCACGTGGAAAGTGTCGTTTAACAGCGCTTGTCACCCGTCACCCGTCACTTTTTGATTACGACTATGGAGTGCTAGGAGACAACTATTATGGCATACGAAGGTAAACATCTTGTAATTATAGGTGGTGTTGCTGCCGGGATGAAGGCGGCTGCCAAGGCACGACGCGAGTCGCCCGCTATAAAGATTACCGTAGTGACCGATGAAGAATATATTTCATATGCAGGCTGTGGCATGCCTTATTTTGTCGGAGACATTATCAAGGATTCCAAAAAGCTTCTTGTCAGAGAACCCCCCTATTTTAAGAATATGCATAATATTGACGTTCTCATCCGGCATCAGGCTACTGCCATAGACACAAAATCAAAACAAGTCAAAATCAAAAATCTTGAAAATGGTCAAGACCTGGTCCTCAATTATGATAAGCTTATTCTTGCCACCGGGGCGCAGCCTATCGTTCCTCCGTTACCCGGTATCTCCCTGGGTAATATTTTTACCCTGAGGACTATTAACGACGCGATAAAAATAAAATTATTCGTGGATAGCGGAAAGGTCAACAATGCTGTAATTGTAGGCGGTGGGCTTATCGGTCTGGAAATGGCAGAGAATCTTGTCCTGAGAGGCATCAAAGTTACCGTGGTCGAACTTCTCGACCAAATCTTGCCCCCGCTGGACAAGGATATGGCCCAGATTGTCCAGAATCATTTACTGGAAAAGGGTGTCGTGGTCATCACATCCGACGGAGTAAAATCTTTCGAAGGAAACGAACAGAGTAACGTTGTACGCGTAATAACTGGCAAACGTCAGTTACCCGCAGATATGGTCATACTCTCTATTGGAATCAAACCCAATGTAAAACTTGCCCAGGATGCCGGTATTGAGATTGGAACTACCCGCGCTATCAGGGTCAACGAACGAATGGAAACAACTATTCCCGATATCTATGCTGTTGGCGATTGCGCCGAAAGTATCCAGCTGGTCACAGGAAAACCCGCATGGATAGCTCTGGGTTCTACCGCTGCCAAGATGGGACGTGTTGCCGCTATCAATGCCACTGGCGGTGTCGATACGTTTAAAGGTGTTCTGGGAACCTTAATTGTAAAAGTATTTGAGATGAATATCGGAAAAGTCGGCCTCTCCGAACGCGAGGCCATTAAAGAAGGCTTTAAAATCGAGTCCACCATCGTCCCTGCATCAGATGTTGCCCATTACTATCCGGGGGCAAAGGACATCATCGTCAAACTCATCGCAGATGTAACAACCAGGAAACTCCTGGGCGCTGAAATCGTTGGGACGGGTGTGGTCGATAAACGCATCGACATTCTCGCAACAGCGCTGACCTTTGGCGCAACGGTCGACCAGATTTCCAAGCTTGACCTGGCTTATGCGCCTCCTTACGCCATGTCCATGGACGCAGTTATCGTTGCCGCCAACGTTCTGAGCAACAAATTATTGGGAAAAACAGCCGGCATACTTCCCCAGAAAGTCGCTGAGAAACGCGCCCGGGGAGAAGATTTTATATTACTTGATGTAAGGACAGAAATGGAATATATAAGCGGTCACATCAAGGATTGTCAACACATCCCACTCGATAAACTGGCATCTCGTGTTCATGAACTTGATAAATCAAAAGAAATCATCACGTACTGCCGCGCCGGTTTGCGCGCTGCTCAGGGTTATCGTATCTTGAAAAATGCGGGATTTAGCAATGTAAAATACATGGACGGAAGCCTTCTGGCATGGACGTATGGATTGGAAAAATAGCTTTCTTAAATTTATAAACGGCCGTAGAGACGCAAAATCTTGCGTCTCTACAACTCCCTTTTCCCCACTTTCGTGAGGACAGGTTTCGTGGGAATGACATGCAAGAACAAAATACTCTGAAATCCTATATATAATTCAGTGCTGTCAGGAGTTCCTTCCTGACAGCAACCGTATCAGGGGGCAAGAGGAAACTCCTGCCACCACTGGAATTAGATTCTTCGCTGTAGCTCAGACATGTCCTGAGCCTAAAAGATTCTTCGGCTTTGCCTCAGAATGACAAAAGGCGAAGCAATAACTTTGTTGTCATGCTGAACCCTTCGCATATGTCATTCTGAACGAAGTGAAGAATCTTGTTTTTGCTCAGGATAAACTCCGTGAAGCATCTCAACTTTGAATACTTTGAAATTCTTGAACATGAACTATAAACTTTTCATCATACGAACCATTTTTTCAGTACAGATTTGTTTTTCCATACTGTCTTTTTCCTCAACGAATTCATTTGCTTCTCAAAATACTCTTGAGAGGGTAAAGAGTTCAGGGGTCTTAATATGGGGATTTGATGCAGAGGGAGGCGCCCCGTATGTATTCCACGATCCCAAACATCCATCCAAACTTATTGGGTTTGAGGTGGAACTTGTCGAGGCCATTGCCAGGGAGTTGGGAGTAAAGGTACAGAACTTCCAAAATGCCTGGGACAGCATCCTTCTTTCCCTCCAACGCGGAGATTTCGATATCGCACTGAACGGCATAGAAATCACGCCCGATAGAGAACAAGCCGTCGTATTCACCCGCCCGTATTATGCGTATGCAGAGCAGATTGTTGTCCGGGCCGCAGACAATCGCATTAATAGTCTGGAGGATCTTCGGGGGAAGAAGGTTGGCACTTTATATAATACGGTAGCAAAACGAATGCTGGAGGAAATGGGAGAAGTTACGGTCACTACCTATAGTGGACAGGTAGAACCATTCAAGGACCTTTCTCTCAGCCGTATCGATGCGGTCTTTGTCGATTTGCCTATAGCGTCTTACTACGCCGCGCCAAATCCGCAACTGCGCTTGGTAGGCGAACCTGCGGGAGAGGGATATTACGGCATAGCGGTGCAAAAAGACGATACTGCCCTGGCAGAAGAATTGAACAACATCATCGAGAAACTCTTAAGAACAGGGGAATTAAAAAAGATTTACAGCCGGTGGGGATTGTGGAATGCCTCACAGGAAAAGCTATTCTTACACGAAGAACTTTTACAAAAGTATGCGGAAAGCGCTCCGTCTGTTTCTGAAAAAGGCCCTCCTGCGGTAACTCAATTTTTGCCTACTCTGCTGAAAGGTGCGCTGGTTACAGTCGGTATTTCCATTTTGTCCATGATGTTTGCGGTTGGTTTAGGCCTGATACTGGCAATTATGAGATTATACGGCAATACATGGGCACAAAAAATTTCTACAGCTTACATCGAGATCTATCGTGGAACACCTCTCCTTATTCAATTATATATTTTGTATTATGGTCTGCCGAATATAGGTATTACCTTGAGCGCATTTGCAGCAGCCATCCTTGGATTAGGCATGAATTATGCCGCTTATGAGGCAGAAATCTATCGTGCGGGGATACAGTCTATACCCAAAGGGCAAACCGAAGCAGCCCTTTCTCTTGGCATGTCAAGACACCTAACGTTAAAACGAATTATCCTGCCGCAGGCACTGCGTATCACCATACCACCCATGACCAATGATTTTATCGCCCTCTTTAAAGATTCTTCTCTGGTCTCCGTCATTGCCATGGTCGAACTTACGAAGAGTTACAGCATCCTGGCGTCTGCTTCGATGAATTTCTTCAAATTGGGGATCATTACAGCCCTTCTTTATTTTGGTATGAGCTATCCACTCTCGCTCTACGCCAGAAAATTAGAGAAAAAATTAAGACTCCATGATAGAAATCCATAATCTGTCCAAGCAGTACGATAATCAGCCTCTATTTAAAGGTTTGAACTTAACCATAGCAAAGGGAAGTGTTATTACCCTTATAGGGCCGTCAGGTAGCGGGAAGAGTACCCTTCTCCGTTGTATTAACGGGTTGGAAACCTTTCAGGAAGGACACATCTCTGTTAACGGGCAAAAACTCCATGGCATTCATGAGCAAAATTATGATAGCGCACAGGAAGTACAAACCTTAAAAAATATACGCAGGAAGGTAGGGATGGTGTTTCAGCAATTTAATCTCTTCCCCCACATGACAGTTTTACGGAATATAACCGAAGCTCCCATTCATGTACTGGGTATTGACCATACCGAAGCTGAATCACATGCCTTTTCCCTGCTCCGGCGGGTACGTCTGGAAGGGAAGTCCCAGAGCCATCCTGAGCAGTTATCAGGCGGTGAACAGCAACGTGTTGCAATCGCCCGTGCCCTGGCCATGAAGCCTGAGGCGATGCTCTTTGACGAACCGACATCATCCCTCGATCCGGAGATGATTGAAGAGGTGCTTGCTGTTATTAAGGACTTGGTATCGGAAGGAATGACGACAGTAATTGCGACGCATGAAATGGGCTTCGCAAGGGACGTATCGACAAAAGTAGTTTTTCTGGAAAAGGGTGAAATTATAGAGGAGGGCGAACCGAAGGAATTATTCAGTAATCCCAGAAATGACCGGACGAAGGCATTTTTAAGCCGGTTTATGAAGTAAATACAAAAGACAAAAAAACCAACGATTCCCCATTTGCACGGGGACAAGTTTTATTTTACCCACGCCTTAATCCACCCATAATTTAACGGTATGTGTTAAAACTGATAACTCAACCCGACAAAAAATGTTCTTCCTGGCCGGGGAAGGTCTTCCGGTATGGATGTAGGTCCCGGGTCGCTGTAGTCCTTATCGAGCAGGTTATACACCGTCCCGTACACTTCCATGGTCTTAAAAAATTCCTTTCCGATAACAGAAAGGTTCAGTAAGGCGTAAGCAGGCAGGTCATCTCTTGTATCGTCCTCTTCCCTTGAACGTTTCCCGCTGACAAAGGCGCTCAGGTTGGTATTAACATACTTCCAGTAGTGTACGTTCACTCCGAAATTGCCCTTGTGCTTTGCTACAAATGGCAGTTCATTCCCATCGTCATCTTCCGGATCTTGAAAGGTATAATTCATAAAAATGTAATTACCCTTTGCTATATCCACCTTCGTCTCCGTCTCTACACCCTGTATGCGGGCATCTCCAACATTCTCATACCGTGACGTGTTTTGGAACGAGCGTCTGACAATGAGGTCTTTTATGTCATTATTAAAATAATTGATGCCGCTTGTAACATACTTGTTAAACTTGTAACTAAGTCCCAACTCATATGTTCTAATTTTTTCCGGATCTAAATCTGCATTCCCCTGAATGGCAGGCTGGTTGGTGGTAAACATCTCAACAAAATTGGGGGCACGGAATGCCTCGCCGTACAGGAGTTTTAGCGATGCATCCTTCATAAACGCCCACGTTAAGCCAGAGCGTGGACTGGTCGCACCTCCAAAATCATTGTACTGGTCGTGTCTTGCCCCTAAGGTAAGGTTTATGGTATCGGTAATATCCCACGTATCCTGTAGATAAACCGACCATATCCTTCGCGTTGCTTCCTTCAGAAATGGATACGTATCTGAAAAATCCTGAACGGAATCCAGCACATCGTATGTCGCCGGATGGAAGTTACTAGAAAATTTAATATTCGTTTGATTGATCAGGCGATATTCCAGACCCAGGGTGATTATATTGCCGTCAAACAGTTCATAATCAAACGGAATTTCTGTGCCAACAATCTTTTGAGTAACCTTGCCGTTACCAATAAATCCATCAGGATAGGTATTCAGCGTATCGTAATCTCCGTCCCCATCAGTATCAAACGGCACGGTCGTGCCCTCCGGCAAGGATTCAATATAATTATCAAGGTCAAACTGATCATAATAAAGCCTGGGTTTTATGGTAAACCTTTCTTCATAGGTCTTTTTATATCCAATCTCACCAAATACATAATTATCTCCAATTTGAGACTCATCGGTTAAGGCATACTGGGGACCGCCAATAAAAGGGCTGATGTCTTTGTTGATGTATAATCCTTCAAAATAAAACTCCTTATATTCCACTTTAAGATTCATATCGTATTCCTGCCTGCCGTCATGCACCCTTCCGGGCGCCTGGGAAACTGCCGGATAACCAAAGGGAGAAAGGGAGTTATCGAGTATCGTTTGTCTGTCACTTTCGACAATGCCGTCGAACCCGCTGGTTTGCCGGTAACGCAATATTCCTGAAATATCGATCTCCCCGTAACTTTTACCAAACACGATATTTTCCTCATAGGTGTCAAAGCTTCCGTAACCACTGCTTACCCTCACGCCATCAATATCCTTCGCATCTTTCGTAATGATATTAATAACCGCCGTAAATGCATTTTCACCATACATGGCAGAACCAGGTCCTCTGATGATTTCTATCTTCTTTATGTTTTCTACCGGGAAATCGTCAAATCTGCCGAAAGCCGAACCCGTAAAGGGGGAGTTTACTAAATGGCCATCCAGCATCACCCTTACTTTCGTTGAACTTGTGATACCGCGTACAGCTGGGATTACAACCCCGGTGGCGCCATCTTTTAAAATTTCAAATCCCGGTATAGTCCGCAATATTTCAACGAAGGTGCGATACCCAAGATTCCTGATCTCCTCCGCTGTAATCACAGTAACTATGCCTGGCGCCTTGCTGATTTTGGTCTCATGTCTCGTTGCTATGGTAACCTCTTCTACAGAACCAAACCAAATGGCCTCTGTCAAAAATTCTTCTGTTAGAGTATTCGTTCTGTATGGTGGGTTTTCGTCATTATGAGATGAAGTCTCGGTGTGATGTGAGGTATCCGCGTCTTCAGCAAAGATTGTGAATGAAACAAAAGGAATAACGACTACAAGTAATATGTGCAAAGACAAGAATAACAAATGGTTCATTTTTGTCATTCTTATGACCATAAAAGACCACCTATTAACCAGAATTGAAAGTAAAACCGGAAATTACAAAAATAGTAACATACAGTATTTTCCGATGGAATCTGAGCACATATACACGCGATGGCACAGAGGTTTACATAATTTTGTTATTAACAACAAAATCCGAGCCAATTCCGTATTATTGAACGTCTAATTTAATGAAAAAAGAGGGATTTGTGTGATGCGCTAAAACTGATAGCTGAGTCCGACAAAAAAACGTCATTCCCAGTCGTGGAAGGTCTTCAATTGGTCATGGGTTGCTGTAGTCCTTGTCAAGCAGGTTATATACCGTCCCGGATTAAATCCAGCGGTTCCATCGTTGCCGGATCAAAATTGGTAAAAAACCCACATTGGTCTGATTGATCAAACGACACTCCAAGCCGGGTGTAATGATGTTTCCATCAAACAATTCATAATCAATCAGTTTATTAATCATGTTTTTGCGCATTATAACTTTATGCAAAATGCAGTCAACTAAAATATGTTTCAACTATTGTCAATCAAAATACTATCAACGCCTGGTGAATATTGATAGCTTTTTGTAATTTGGTGGAATCCTGCCATTAAAATAACCACACGCCCAATAATATACAATATCTTTAAGCCACACCCGTATAAACTGTTTATCTGTTACAACCCTATTTATAAATGCCAACGGCCTCGTGAATATCTCCTCTATGGGCCCTACCAATTCTGACGGATCCCTGAAACATGCCCAATCACAGGTTACACATGAAGGTCTATGATTCGTATTTTCAAAATCCAGTTCCCAAAATTTGCCGAGATTCTCTTGCCTCAAGAAACCACAGGGATAGGTATTACCATCCTTCGCATCAACAAAGAAATATTCAAGTCCTCCCCTGCATGGATAACAAAGCCATTCTTTGTCAGTATATTGTCGCATAAGCGAATACAGAGAACTCATTGGATTGAATATTCTTATCTTTTGCCTGAATTCAGGTATTACATCAAAGAAGGCTTTAAGAAGCACTGCCTTTTCTTCATTGGAAAATTTAACAAGATTCTCCCTGGATATTGCCATGTAAACAGGTTCGACATTTTCATACGCATTATAGGCGCTCATCGGATAGGCAGTAATAGAGGTTGTAAAGCCCGTGTTAAGAAGAAAGTTAAAATAATCCCGGAAGGCCTTATTAAAATATTCATAAAATTCCATTGATTTCAAATCCATTTGATCCCAGAATCCGTTCATGTTTTTGTTTATCGCAAGAATGGCCGCAGGATAAATCCCATGCTTGTGAAAGATAGGAAGTACCTTTTTAATACCCGCAATTACCCCTGGCAATCCCCTCATTTTTTCGTGAACTTCCGTAACTGCAGAGTCAATACTTATCCAGAAACTATAAACCCTGGTCTCAGCGAGTTTCTCCACGATACGCGTCACTCTTTCTGTAAAATCAGGGCTATCGTGGTTCATAAACATAAAACCATTTGTCCCTGTGAGTATATATTTGATACCTGCATTCCCCGCATATTTTGCCAAACCAATAATCTCGTCAAAAAACAAGAAAGGTTCACCACCTGTAATTTGCAGTATTTTTACGCCTCTTTTCACCGCCGCGTCAATAATTCTCTTTACATCATCCGGGTTTAGGGTAGAACGAGGATAACTTTCTTTGACGTTCATTCCGCATTGGGGACACTGCGCATTACATTTATCCGTGTATTGGATAACCAGTTGTTTTGGAATTATGCCTTTGGGAAATAGTTTAAGCATGGTGTTTCGGAATAGTCGTATAAATGTCCTTCATCTTGTGCCCGGTTTCGTCATACGAAAGAAAACGGTGATATGCCATTTCGGTGGAAAGAAATAACCAGCAAAAAAGTAAAACAAGAGTTGCGGGGAAGTCAGTAATAATCTAAAATGAGGTTTTTCAAACAGAGCATCAAAATAATTACCGGCACAACGAACGTAAGCCTTCAGAAACCGGGTATTCACCATCGGGTATAACGTATCAAAATAAAAGCGATGGCAGACCTTAACAATTTCCAGACCCGCATCCAGCCCAAGATTTAACAAAGCTCTCTCTGATAGAATATGGCGATGATAGGGTTGGTGCAGTTCCATCGAGAATTCTACAGGATCAGACAAATCAATTTCATCGGCGTTGGGGGTTTCGATTACCACCAGCCCATCCTGTCGCAAACACCGAACAAGCTGTCTGAAAAATTCCACGGGTTGGTTTGTATGTTCTATTGCCTCATACGATGTAACGATATCATACAGGTTATCTAAATTCCTTTTATCAGCATATTTTTCGACATATGGATCGTAACCAAAGGCATTGTATCCGCATTGTTGTAAGAACAAGACAAACACACCCTGTCCGCATCCAATATCGATAATGGTATGTTCCTTTTTCAATCCGTGCTTCCGTAACAATCGAAGCCGGTTACGGTAAGCGCAGCGGGTCGCATAATTCACAACGTGTTGTTTTAACGGGTAGTGTTCATAGTAGTCGTCGAGATTTACCTCTTCTTTGGAATGCAAAGAGTGGCAGTTCGAACAACGCCATACGGTAAACTTTTCATCCTTAAATTTTCGCACATTGGAATATATTTCCTTTGCCTCTAAAGCATTTTCATATTTTTGCGGGTGTTCACAGACGTTGCATACAATACATTCAGTCATAGTATTCCTGTTTATTGTTATAAACCACGAACGGCATATCGTGGGGACATATCTTCAGGACTTCTACCTCTCGTCTCGATAAATTTTCTTGCCCTTTCTCCCATAACTTTGATTTTATCCCTATCCTTTATCAAAAGTATCAAGGTATTCACCAGCGCCGATCTGTCGTTTGCTTTGACAACATAACCCGTTTCATTATGTATCATTAATTCCTTCGGACCTCCTTCATCAGACACAATGACAGGAAGCCCCGATGCCTGAGCCTCAAGTATTACAATCCCAAAGGTGTCGGTAGCGCTGGGAAAAACAAATACATCCGATGATGCGTATAACGTAGTTAATTCTTCTCCTGTAAGAAAACCTGTAAACAGCGCCGGATATCCTTCTAATTTACGTTCAAGCTCACACCTGTAAGGCCCGTCTCCGGTAATAATCAGGGAGCAACAGAGGCCTGTTTTTATTATATTGATAAAGGCATCGGCCAAAAGTTCCAGGTTCTTTTCCTTTGAAACACGTCCAACATAGAGGAATTTAACCTCTCCATCCATTTTATATTTTTCCCATATCCGAAAATCCCTCTTTAGGGGTGAAAAGATTTTAGTGTCAACCCACGTCCATAAAGGCTTTACTTTCTCCGGGGAAATACCTTTTTCAATAATTTGGTCCTGCGTGCTTTTTGATGGAACCAGCACTTCTTCCATTTGATTAAAAAACCAGATTACATATTTCCATGACATATTCTCAAGAAACTCATCATTTGTAAGGCTCATCACGTATTGGGGTATATCGGTGTGATACGTGGCAGAAACCGGTATGTCCATCAGCTTTGCGATGAAAAGCGCTAAAAGACCGAGGGTGCCGGGTGTGCTCACATGGATTCTCGTGAAACCCTCACGTTCAATATAATCAATTACATCAAGGATAGGGGGAAAGTACAGTTTTAATTCAGGATATTCCGGCAATGCAAAGTCGCCGACAGATTTAAAATTCTTTATTCTGTTTTTAAATGAAGTTTCCTCGGTATTGCAGGTTATAACCGTTAAGTCAATTTCCCCTGCGTTTGCAGTTTCAATAAGTCTTTTTATCGTTGTGACAACGCCGTTTATTTCATTGATAGTATCTGTAAAAAGAACGATTTTATCTCCCGCGACATCCTCACCGGGTGACACAAGGTTTTCTCGCAATCGTTTTATCAGCCTTTTGCTTTTATGCTGATGATAATAGGTTGTGTAATATGGCAGCGTGAGGAAATGGACGATACTCAACGAACCCAATGTCTGAAACACCTTGAAAATATTGCTGTTGAAAGTTGTCTTCATAAGCTTATTCACATAAATACAAATCATCCGGTTCGACAGATAATTTATTATTGCAAATACGCTTCTATTTTTATCTTCCGTCTTAAAACTGCCAAGGAGTTCCTTGTCGTTAATTAATTTTTCTGCTTCTCTGTCCAAAATCTCTTCAAAGGTTTTCTTGTCATAATCGTCATAAACCTTTGGCATTTTTTTCCTGATGAAGAATCTAATTTTTTCACCGAAAGAAATATTTGCCGGTTTTGTTTTAAAGAATCTGTTTAAAAGAAATTTAACAAAAGGCATCGATTTGTTTTTGCCTGATCGTATGCGTTCTGTATAGAATTTGTACCCAATTCCGTAGATATTGTGAGCGAGAGTTAAAGTGTCTCCATCCATCCCTTCTGCCCGGGTTTTATGACTCCTTATGGATGATATGAAGTCTTTTAACGTCTTTCCGTCCTGAGTCACCGTATATGATCTGGCAATAAAAAAACCGCCGTGGTCGTCAGAACCGCCTACCATAGCCTTTTCCCACGGTGTGACTCCATAGGGAGTTATACTGTGTCTGTTTGAAATGACTTCGAATTTCTCTTTGGTTAATGAAGTTATTATGTCTTTTATTAATGTATTGAATCGTCCTGCCCTTATGCCATTTTTTACCTCAAATACTTCAAACAACAATAACATTTTCTCCACAATCTCTTCGGTAAGCCTTCCATTCATATCAAATAAAGGATGCGCCACGAAATGGGTAATGCCGGCTTTGCGAAGATACGCAACCAACTCATAAACATTTTTACTCAGACTTGTTATCTGTTTGAAAGTATCTTCTGTTATGTCGAGGACAACGACGTGTATCTTACAATTATTTTCCGGGAAATAGGCGCTGACCTCGACACTTATAAACACATCCGGCAAATGGGCTATCTCAAGGGCGCCGTTAATGGTATCATGGTCTGTTATGGTTACGTAATTCATCCCCATCTTTTTAGCGGTATTGTATATATATTCAGGGGATGTGCAACACTCAGGGCAATTAAGTTTCCTTATTGCCCAGATGGGTGACTTATTAGAGAAGCGTGAATGTACGTGTAAATCTGCCCGATAAAGATATGTCATTAATTATTTTTTATTAAGACAAAGTTTATAAGGTCAAATAGAATCGTTATACGTATCTCAACTTTTTCTTGCCTTTTCTAAAATTGATAACTCATCCCAACAAAAAAAGACCTTCCGGGTCTGGGAAGGTCTTCCGGTATGGAAGTTGGCCCGGGATCGCTGTAATCCTTGTCCAGCAGGTTATAAACCGTCCCGTATACCTCCATGGTCTTAAAAAATTCCTTTCCAATAACTGAAAGGTTTAACAGGGCATAGGCGGGCATGTCTCCCCTGGTGTCGTCCTCTTCCCTGAACCGCTTCCCGCTGACAAAGGTACTCAGATTAGTGTTGATATACTTCCAATAGCGCGCGTTCACCCCAAAATTGCCCTTGTGTTTTGCTACAAATGGCAGGTCATCCCCATCGTCGCCTTCGGTATCCTGGAAGGTATAATTCATAAAAACGTAATTGCCATTGTTTATATCTATCCTAGTCTCAGTCTCTATACCTTGCACACGGGCATCGCCGAAATTTTCAAACCGTGAAGTTATTTGGCTGGTTGGCAATGTCCGTATCACGATGAGGTCTTTGATATCATTGTTGAAATAATTAATACCACTGGTAACATATTTGTTAAATTTATAACTTAATCCTATTTCATACGTTCTAATAGTTTCCGGGTCTATATCCTTATTTCCCCGAAGGGCAGGTTGGTTGGCGCTATACATTTCTGCAAAACTGGGCGCTCGAAATGCCTCCCCGTAAAGGAGTTTTAATGATGCATCTTTAATAAACGCCCACGTTAAGCCTGCTCGCGGACTGGTTGCGCCTCCAAAATCGTTGTACTGATCATGTCTTGCACCGAGGGTGAGGTTAAGGGTATCGGTAATATCCCACGTATCCTGCAAATACGCCGACCATATCCTCCGTGTAGTTTCTTTTAAAAAAGGATACGTATCTGAAAAATCCTGGATAGAATCCAACGGTTCATAGGTAGCGGGATGAAAGTTGCTTGAATAACGGACACTCGTTTGATTGATGAGGCGATATTCCAAACCGAGCGTAAAAATATTCCCATCAAATAATTCGTAATCAAACGGGATCTCAGTACCAACAACCCGATTGATTACCTTTGCGTTGCCGATGAGGCCATCAGCATAAGTATAATAGGTATCGTAACTCCCGTCTCCATTTGTATCCCACGGTATCGTTGTGCCGTCGGGGAACGATTCAATGTAAAGGTTGTCGTCAAATTGATCGTAATAAATCCTGGGTTTTAGAGTAAATCGTTCTTCAAAGGTCTTTTTATAACCTGCTTCACCAAAGACATAGTTACTTTCAATATCAGACCCGTCAGTTAGCGCATATTGCGGACCGATATAAGTCCCTCGGTTTTTATTAATATACAGTCCTTCAAAGTATACATCTTTGTAACTTACCTTAAGGTTCAGATCGTACTCTTGTCTCCAGTCATCAATCCTTCCCGGAGCCTGTGAGACTGCTGGAAATCCAAAAGGAGAAAGTGCGTTGTCAATTATTGTTTGGTTATCACTTTCTACGACGCCGTCAAAGCCGTCGGTATGCCTGTAATGGACCATTCCTGAAATATCAACCTTTCCATACGTTTTCCCAAAGGTTATGTTTCCTTCTTCGGTATCAAAGCTCCCATAACCACTGCTTACCTTTACACCATCAATGTCCTTGGCATCAAAGGTAATGATATTGATAACTGCCAGAAATGCGTTTTCGCCGTACATGGCGGAACCAGGACCCCTGATGATTTCTATCCTTTTTATGTTTTCCACGGGAAACTCTTCAAAATTAAGAAAAGCATTGCTGTTTAACGGGTTATTTACATAGTGTCCATTAAGCATAACCCTTACAGACTCTGAGCCTGCAAGACCCCGTGCGACAGGAAATACATGCCCGAAATTACCGCTCTTTAAAATTTCAAATCCAGGCACTATCCTTAATATTTCAACAAATGTACGATACCCTAAATTCTTAATTTCTTCAGCCGTAATCACCGTCACAATGCTGGGCGCCTTGCTTATTTGGGTCTCATGTCGTGTCGCAATGGTTACCTCTTCATCAAATCCAAACCAGATGGCTTCCGTTGAAGCCTCCTCTACTATTGCACTGGTTTCAAAAGATGAATTATTTCCATCACTGCTTGAAGAGGTCTGAGTAAGGTGAGTCGTTTCTGTGCCTTGGGCGAGTATTGTGGAAGAGTCTGAACAAAAGTAGTTTTGTAAAATACCGGAGAAGAGGAAGGGCAGAATGAGACGACCTATTGTCCATTTGGTCATATACAAGATAATTCCTTTATCTCGAGTTATTAGTACTGTCTTTGACGCACTTCCAAAGTACGGGTTTCCTCTATATGCTGCAAATTATAGCCTTATACCAAACGCTGTCAATTAAAATATTACCTTTTAAATCCTTAATAACGGCATACGTTTGCCAGTTTATTCAAAGTGAATGGTCTAATCATTTACAACGCCTTTTCAATTTTCATAATCTCATACGTGGATTCCCCTTCGGGAAGCTTGATTTTTATTGTCTCTCCTACCGTTCTGTTCAGCAGTCCTTTTCCGACCGGCGACAAATAAGAAATAATATTCTTTTCGATATCAACATCCCATGGACCTAATATTGTATATGTTTCGAATTCGGTCTTTCCCTCGTGTCTTAAGGTAACTTTGGTACCGGGAGACACGATATCGGAGTTAACGGAGTGTGGTTCAATAACGACAACCTTCTGTAACTCTGCCTTCATGCGCTCTGCCTTTCCTACAAGCATAGCCTGTTTTTCCCTCGCTGCCTTATATTCTGCATTTTCTCTGAGGTCGCCGCGACTGATGGCTTCCCCAAGATCGCGTGCGTTCTCCGCAAATTCTTCATTCATGAGATGATCAAATTCACTCTTTTTCTTTTCATACCCTTCTTTCGTAACATAAATTTTATTTTCATCCAACGTTGGAATGCCTGGTTCTTCAAATAGATCGGGAAAGCGGTCACGAATTGAACTTTCAATAGAAACCTTGAACCAATCTTCCAAACCCTTACTACTGGAGACAATATTAAAAATACTCTCCGCATTTGCATCATTCAGAATATTTATGGCATAATCGGCGCCCTTATCTTCCAGAAGATTTATGATCTTATTGAAGATAGTCTTTAAATCTCCACCACGTCCTTTCTGAATCTTGAAATAAATGTTGTCTAATAATTCGATCAACCGATTAAACATGGTGGCGGAATCGACATTTTGATAAAGTTCGGCATACCGCCCCTGCATTCCATTTTTACAAAACCAGATGTAATGCTCCGGATATGCATTAAAATGGTGGCCTACCTTTACGGCGATTTCTTCAATGGAGTGCTGCTTGTGTTCTGCAATAAGGTCTTTGACAACGAACTCCCAGAGATTTCCGCTATTGACAAAAAATACGGACACGAATTCATCCTGCCATTTTTCCGGCTTGACCTTTTTAATTATACCGAGAACTTGTTTTCTGTACTCTAATATACTCATGTTATTAACGAGTCCCGAAAGGTTTTCCTCAGCACGGACAAAAGCCTCGACATTGTTTATGTATTTCCCCGGCTCTTCCTTGAGATAACCCTGTACCTCTTCAAGGAGTAAAAGGCATTCGATGGCCAAGGAAAGTTGCGTCCCATATAATTTATCCGCCTCTTTGATGAAAAGATTGGTAATTTCATTCAAGGTTTCTTTGCTCAGCTCGGCGCCTTTCGTTTCGGAAATATACTTTTTGGCAATTTCTATCTTTTTGCCGATTTCATGGGGATGGGTTAATTTTTCGAGTATCTCTTGATGGTGTGTCATTGGTGAAGAACGGAACTCAATAAAGGAGGCGGTAGGAGTGCCATCGGTGAGTTTTATATAAGGATCTTTCTTGAGTAATTTTTTTGTGCTTGTCCACCACTTGCTCCATTCCTCCGCCGGTATAACACCTGATATGAGGCGGGTTTTTACCTGGGATACGGATGCCTTTCCTTTAAAATATTTTAAAGTCAATTTAATCAAGCCCACAGGTTCTTCTTGAATCATTTTATTCAATACTTCCTTTTGGGCATAGATCATTGCCAGCAAATCATCCTTTTCCAGTTTCTGTAATATTTCCGGGGCAATATCCATAGCTATGCTATGATTGCTCTTTTTTTCAAAATTTATATTTACCTTTTCGCCGTCTGAGTCAACAGAAACAACCTCCCCAACTCCCCAACTCTTATGATAGACATAATCGCCGCGGTCCAAATAAAAATACTTCTCTAATTTTTTCATAGCGCCCTGGATGTCAAGCCCTGCGGCTATACCGGTCTTTTCGACCAGTTCCTTTGCATAGGGTCTATCTTTATAAATATTTGAATAACACTCAGCAATCTCATTTGCCAATCCTTTTCTTTTGGATTACATTCCAATACCCTTTTTAGCACCCTTAAAACCTCCTGATAAAGCCCTTTTTTCTTGTAATAAGGTACAAGCATCATCAGGAATTCATGCGCCCGTTTTCTTTCCTCCCGTTTTATAAGGAGGTCAACTACATCAAAAAGGGACTGGATATCTTTGTTGTTGGATTCGACAATTCCCAGCCACGCTTCTTCAAGTTTATCGTACTGCTCTGTATTAACAAGGGACATGAGTTCATTTATATCGAACTTATTCCCATTTATAACATGTTCATTGGACATGCCCATTCTCCTATCACATTCCTTTGGAAAAATAGAGTCTTGCTAAAAACCAAAATACATAAGCAATTATTATAAAACTATTCTACTCATAAGGAAAGCAAGAAATAAGATTAAGCTTGACAATCTATACCGGCTGTTATAGAAAACCAATATTTTAATATTGGATTGTTCCAGGGGCAAACGGGTGAATACATTAAATTCTTTGAAAGAAAATGCATTAACAATATTCTATGCCGGTTTAGAAGCTGTATGCCCTGATATTCTCATTCGAAAGTTTTTTCTGTTCGAAAACAATGTATTGAAGATTGGAGACAGGATTTATAATCTCGGTAAATACAAAAATATTTATATTATTGGATTTGGCAAAGCAAGTGGCTTTATGGCCGCAACACTTGAAGAACTGCTCATGGGAAGGATAAAGGCAGGTATAGTCAATGTACGAAATGGTTATGCTGCACCGTGTAAGTTTATTAAAGTTAATGCGGCAGGACATCCGATTCCTGACGAGGCCGGTATAAAAGGTACGCTGGAAATAGTTCGGTTAACAAAAGATGTTGAGAAAAACGACCTTGTATTTTGCCTGATATCTGGCGGTGGTTCAGCCTTGTTTGAACTGCCAGTTGACGGTATATCTCTTGACGATATTCAGAAACTAACTCTGTTGCTGCTCAACTGCGGTGCGCGTATTGACGAAGTCAACGCCATACGTAAACACATTTCACAGGTAAAGGGAGGTCGATTAGTTAAGATATGCAAGGCGGATATCATATCTCTGATATTATCCGATGTGGTAAACGACACACTCGGCGATATTGCATCCGGGCCTACATCGCCGGATGCCAGCACTTTCATGGATTGCAAAACGATCTTAATGAAATATGATTTGTTTCGCAAAATTCCCGTATCTATCAAAAGACATATCCAAAATGGTCTGAACGGCACCGCCAAAGAGACGCCAAAAGCAACCGATACATTTTTTAATAGAGTTAACAATATTGTGATCGGGAACAATCGTATGGCGTTGGAAGCCTCTTGCAAAAAAGCGATAGAATTGGGTTACAATGCGTCCATACTCTCTTCTTCTATAAAAGGTGAAGCGCGAGAAGCAGCCAGGGAATTTGGCGCCATTGCCCGGGAAATCCGTCGTTACGGAGATGCAGTCAAAAGGCCTGCCTGTATTATTGCCGGCGGCGAAACTACGGTCGGAGTCCGCGGGCATGGCATGGGTGGCAGAAACCAGGAGCTTGTTTTATCTGCGGCGACGGAAATTGACGGATTGGAAAATACGGTCATTCTGAGCGCAGGCACGGATGGAATAGACGGCAACACCGATGCCGCTGGCGCTATCGCAGACGGTTCTACCGTTACGCGTGCAAAGAGAATAAAAATGAATCCGGAAACATATCTTGACGATAATAACTCGTATGCCTTCTTCAAAGGGCTGAATGACCTCATAATTACAGGTACTACCAGGACGAACGTGATGGATATAACGCTGTTGCTTGTTGGTTAACCCCGATATTTAAATATTTTAAATAATTTAATGAAAGTAGAGGGTTTTTTTATATAATTTAAATTTCATAGTTATTACTTTAGAATAAATACCTGGTGGAATATTTTGTGTTATGAGGCCAGATGCATGAGAAAAGTACCACGGACAATGAGCACGCAGCATCCTGATAATGTAACTATGCCATTCTTTACCGAGGGGACGTCCTTTTTAGGAGAAGATGAGATTAAAGAGGCATACTATGTATTTTCACATCTGCGATGTGAGGAACAAATGTGGGACTGCGAGGGAAAGGAAGTCGATGAGTTTGTTATTAAAAAATTATTGACACGTTACGACAATTATTTCAAAAACCGTAGAATCGGCAAGGATCTCTTTATCACTTTACGGGTACCCAATCCTATGGTGGAAAAAAGCGAGGCTAAGATTCTTCTGGAAACATTGGAAAGCGCTCCGCGTTCATACGATACTGCAAGCCTCTTTTACGGAGACGATAACATACCTCCTATCTTTGAAGTCATCCTCCCCATGACCACCAATACAGAATCAATAAATCGCGTGTATTATTATTACCGCAACTTTGTAGTTGGCAAACAACACAAAAAATGCTTTGAAAATGACATTACCATAAAAGAATGGATCGGTGAATTTAAACCAGAGACCTTAGAGGTTATCCCGCTATTCGAGGACATCCCGTACATGCTCTCTGCCGACACCATGGTGCAGAATTACCTGAAGGACAAACAATTCCCATACCAGAGGGTATTTCTCGGTCGCTCCGACCCTGCATTGAACTACGGTATGCTGCCGGCCATACTGGTAGTCAAAATTGCTTTACAGAGGCTACATGCACTGCAAGAAAATATCAAGATACCGATCTATCCTATTCTGGGATTAGGCTCAAACCTCTTCCGTGGCAATCTTACACCAATGCATGTCACTGAATGTCTCAATGAATTTCCCAGTGTTCAGACCTTTACCATTCAATCGGCATTCAAATACGATTATGATGAAGGACTGGTAAGAAAGGCTATCGAGAAAATGAATAACCACACGAGGACAGTTCCAACGATTATCGATGAAGAAATAGCCTTAGACATTACCGAAAGGCTGGCGTCTGCTTACCGGGAGCAGATAAAAGAACTCGCCCCTTTGATTAACGAAATAGCCAGATTTGTCCCCCGCCGGAGGATGCGTAAATTACATATTGGACTTTTCGGTTATTCAAGAAACGTTGGAGATATTACCTTGCCGAGGGTAATATCCTTCTGTGCCTCGCTCTATTCGATCGGACTTCCGCCAGAACTCCTGGGATTACATTGTCTGACTGAAAGGGATTTATCGTTTCTCAAGGTTGCATATCCTGGCTTCATAGAGGATATTTCGCTGGTTACCTCTTATTACAATAAAGATGTCGCAAAATTAATATCTCCGAAGATTGCAAAGGATATCGAGAAAGTATTGGGCTTGGTAAAACACACGGAGAACCTGCTTCATAGCGAATACACCACGCAAATCATTCAAGCTGTTATTTCCAGGAAAGAAGATACTATTACTGAAAACATGGTTGCAGCGGGGAAGGTCAGGAGCTTTTTGGGATAACCACTCACATTTATCAGGGAACACGTTTTCTGAACCATTTTACCTATAACCGCCAACGTGCTTTAACTCTTTCAAAAATAAAGGCGAAGAAACACAGAATATAAATGTTATTTAAAACCCTAAAAATGCCTGCTTTATTTACAGGCCAGATATTACAACGTTATCTTGTACGGGAATGGTTCCGAACGTTTCTGCCGTCCTTTGTTTGTTTCGAATTATTAATATTTCTGGGGTTTGCTATTCAACTGTTGCATAAAGGATTGGATATCGTTGCCCTCAGGGCGCTCATCCCCCACATCCTTATTCAAGCCGCTCCTTATTCCATACCATCGGCGTTGCTTACTGCCACAGCTATGACGTATGGACGCATGAGCGCCGATCATGAAATTATTGCCATTCAGGCAAGCGGTGTGCATATCCATAAAATAATTACGCCTGTTCTGGTAATCGGAGTCGTCTTTAGCTTAATAACGCTGGCCTTATCCGCAGAAGTTTTACCCCGGTCTTGTTATAAAATAATATTACTCCAGGAACGCGCGATAAATAACGTACTGGCGGGCAGCCTGGCTTCCTTTCAGAAAAAAATAGACCTATACCCGTACCAAATTTACATCGGAAGCGTAGAAGACAATGTTAATAAGGATATTGCAGTGATCGAATATGCAAACGACTATGTAACGGACGTTATCCTTGCCGAAGAGGGAACTATCAAAATGGACGAATCCGCAAATAAGCTACTTCTCACCTTATATCGCGGAGAATTCATTAAACCCAATTACAAAAAATCAGGTGAAATTCCCCGTGTAGGAGCGTTTAATGAAACGACATTCGAGATTTCTCTCAAAGAAAAGAAGCGAGAGTCTTCCACAAAATATCTGACGGTATTCCAGCTTTGCAAGTGCAACAGCGAAATTAAGGATGAATTGTCCGGCATAACAAATACGCCGTCAAATTCCAAAAAAGACAACAACGAATTAGCCAAAGAACTTGGTAAATACAAGCAAGACCTCGGTAGTCTGTCCAGGAAACGCGAGAAACTCTTGACGGAACTAAAACGGGCGAATGAAAATTTGGCACGGCAAAAATCAAAGATTGAGGGTTTGGAAAACGAGACTAAAATAGCCAAGAATTATATCCTCGTAGCCAACGAAAATTTGATTCAGGTGAAAAAAGAAAATAAATCAGGCGCTTCCCTTGAAGACACAGGTAGAAAAATTATGCAAATCAAGGAAACCATCGAAAAAGAAAAGCAAAGGGTTTACAGCATCGAACAAAAAATCGATGCCGCAAAGAAAGTACAGAGTGACGAACGGGAAAATATTGATTCCCTCACGAGGTCACTTTCCGAAATGAATGCACAACGGGAAGCGCTCCTCAACAAAAGCAACACCATTGAGACGGATTTAACTATTGCCAGCAAAGAAGAACTCATACGGAAAAATGATATTTCCATACACAAACGCTTATCACAAGCCCTTTCCTGTATAACTTTTATCATTATTGGTATCCCGCTTGGCATCAAGCTGCGCAGCGGTCATCTCATGATTGGATTTGGCGCCAGTTTTTTAGTAATCCTGTTTCTCTATTACCCGTTGGTGGTAACGGGAATCGTACTGTCAGAAAACAGTGTAATGCCTGTGGCGCTTGGCATCTGGGGTGCGAATATTATTCTTTTTATTGGCGGGATGTTCATTTTCAGAAAACTTTACACCTTGTAAACTCACCACATAACATTCTTGACTTTTATTGAAAATGAATTAGTATATTTTATAGTCAATGTAGCGCGAACTTCAGTTTGCTTATATCCTATGAGAATCCTATGAGAACTGAAGTTCGCGCTACAACTACAAACTTTCAAATTCCTGTACATTGAATTACCTTAACGTAAATGCGCAATAACAAACTTATTTTCGGAATAAATATTGGAAGTAAATGGACACGCGTGATCATGGTTCTCATCATCGCCAATGTCAGCGTGTTTATGCTTCAATTGTTATTCTCGACAATAACTTCCCAATGGTTTCCACAGTCAATAAATATCCTGACCGGTGAACAAACGGGCTATACATCCGCGCAGCCGTGGTATTACCCTGCTTCCGATAAATTCACAAAGTTGTTCTGGCTCTATCCGCCAGACACGCTGGGGCATTTATGGCTGTGGCAATTCCTTACGTATATGTTTCTGCACAGTACGACCGATCCGTGGCACCTGATCTTTAATATGCTGGTGCTCTGGATGTTTGGGAGTGAGGTTGAACGGGTACTGGGAACAAAACGGTTTCTAACGCTCTATTTTACTGCAGGTATATTTGCCGGGATATGTTGCTGTATCTTTACGCCATTGACTCCCATTGTAGGGGCTTCAGGAGCCATCTTCGCCATTGAAGTGGCCTTTGCCATGTATTTCCCCAATAGTACGGTTATTTTCTATTTCTTTCCCTTGAAGGCAAAGTATCTGGTTATGATCTTTGCCGGCATCACCATCTTCAACTGTATAGTTCCCAAATCAGGAAATATTGCCCACTTTGCGCATTTGGGCGGTCTGATTTACGGATTTTTGTTTGTCCGATATTCTTATCGGGTGGCAGAGTATCTCAAAAAGTGGCAAATTCACCACCAGGAAAAAGAGATGATGAAAGAGCAGGAAGTACGGGCAAAAGTAGACGAAATCCTTGACAAGGTGAATCGTGAAGGATTACGAAACCTGACACGCAGAGAACGTAACTTCCTCAAAAATGCCAGTAAGAGATACAAAAAGAATAAAGAATAATGTTAACAAATCTATAATTTATGGTGTAAATAATGCTTAAGATCGCTGTAAATGGTGCATGTGGCAGAATGGGAGCCAGGATTGCCGCCCTTATCGTTGAAGACCCGCAATTAAAGTTAGTAGCCGCACTGGAAAGGCACGGACATTCCTTTCTCGACAAAGACGTGGGTACGGTTGCAGGATGCGGAGAAACTCATGTAAAAATCACATCAACTTTGAATACGCATGCAGACGTCTTGATTGATTTCTCGTCACCTGAATCAACGGTAGCTATCGCAGAAGTTTGTGCAATGAAGGGCATTGGTCTTGTCGCTGGCACAACGGGATTGAGCACGCAACAGTTTGATATAATAAAGCGCCTGTCCAGGCAAATACCTTGTCTGGTCTCTCCCAACATGAGTGTGGGCGTTAATGTCATGTTCAACCTTGCGGCACAAATGGCACAAATGCTCGGAAAGGATTTTGATATAGAAATTATAGAAACCCACCACCGCTTTAAAAAAGATTCACCCAGCGGTACGGCCTTGAAGCTTGCCGAGAAAATTTGTGATGCCACAGGCAGAAAGTTAGATAAAGACGTGATCTATGGACGACACGGAATTACGGGTGAAAGGCCGGAAAATCAGATAGGTATGCATGCAGTCCGAAGCGGGGACGTCATAGGTGATCATACGGTTGTCTTCGGGAGTTTGGGTGAGCGCATAGAAATTACTCACAAGGCTCACACCAGAGATACCTTTGTGCGCGGCGCCATCCGTGCAGCAAAATTTATTGCTCAAAAACCACCTGGTATGTACAATATGTCCGATGTTCTTTCGGTACAATCCTAGCGCGGCATAACCGCAACCAAATCCCCCTTAATACTAGGGGGTGAAGGGGGTTGTGAAAAACTTGTAAAAAAAGATGGTTTTACAGAGTAATGCTATAAGTATTTATGTTCCGTTACTATATATCACAAAACCCCCTGACTCACGATATCACAGTGTGCCAGGGGCTGTTTATTTTAACATCATTATGGAATACATTTTGTGCACAAATAATCGAGTAATAAGGAGACAAACATGTCAAATATTACTATATCAAAAGGGGAATATCAGAAGCTAAAACAACAGGCTAAAGCTTATCAGAAACTTACAAAACATCTTTTTGAATCGCTTATTCAGTCTCCAATAGAAACAGTAGTTAAAGACTTCCGCAAGACAGACCTTTATACCGAGGAGTTTCTTAAAGACCTGGAAGAAGGCCTTCGTAAGTCATCGTATGCAAAAGACAGAAAATGAAACTCAAACCCCTCAGAAAAGACCTCATGAAATTTCTCAAAGTTCATAATCTTGAAAAGAAATGGAAAAAGGTTAAAATTCTTTTTGAGGAAAATATACGACATCCATCATTACACACAGAACTGCTAGAACCACATTGGCGTGGTATTTACTCGTTCCGTGTAGACATAAAATATAGGGCATTGTATTTTATCGCCAAAGGTGGTACGGCAGAAGTTTTTGCAATTACAAAACATTACAAAAAATAGATGCACTACCAACGAGTACCGGTATATCTTCAGACAATCTATTTATAAAGTAACAAAACTATGAGGTTTGACAAATTTACCATCAAGGCGCAAGAAGCAGTGCACGAAGCCCAGGAATTGGCTGAATCCAAGAGGCAGCAGCAAATACTCGCCTCCCATTTACTGGAAGTCTTGCTAACCCAGGAACAGGGCATTGTTGTGCCACTTTTGAAAAAATTGGGAATCGACACCACAGTCATTCTTGACAAGACTATGGCAGCCGTTAACAAACTGCCCCAGATAAGCGGCTCAGGAGCGCCTGGCCAGGCTTATGTTAGCGCAGAATTGCGCGATACGTTCAACCTGGCTTGGGAAGAAGCCAGTAAACTGAAAGACGAATACGTAAGCACCGAACACCTGCTGTTAGCGCTGGTAGGATTAAGAAATACCCCTGCCGGCAGGATATTAAACGAAGCAGGCGTTCAAAAAGAAAATATCTATACGGCATTGAAGGAAATCAGGGGCAGTCAGCGCGTCACCGATCAAAACCCTGAAGAAAAGTATCAAGCCCTTGAACGCTACAGCAAAGACCTGGTCGAATTGGCCCGAAGGGGAAAACTGGACCCTGTTATTGGCCGTGACGACGAAATAAGGAGGGTAATACAGGTTCTATCACGCAGGACAAAGAACAACCCCGTCCTGATAGGAGAACCCGGCGTGGGAAAGACAGCCATCGTAGAAGGTCTGGCCCAGCGTATCGTCAACGGAGACATTCCGGAGAGCTTGAAAAATAAGCGGGTCATGTCCCTGGATATGGGCGCCCTGATTGCCGGCACAAAATACCGTGGTGAGTTTGAAGACCGTCTCAAAGCAGTGCTGAAAGAGGTGGGTGAAAAAGAAGGTCAAATCATCCTCTTCATAGATGAGTTGCATACGGTTGTGGGCGCCGGCGCTGCCGAGGGCGCCGTGGATGCATCCAATCTTTTGAAACCCGCTTTAGCTCGCGGCGAGTTACGCTGCGTAGGAGCCACAACGCTGGATGAATACAGAAAGCATATCGAAAAAGATGCCGCACTGGAAAGACGATTCCAGCCGGTCTACGTCGGCGAACCGTCCGTAGAAGACACTATTGCAATTCTACGGGGATTAAAAGAACGATACGAACTGCATCACGGTGTGCGTATCAAAGACTCTGCAATTGTCGCTGCTGCCACTCTTTCTCACCGATATATCGCTGACCGATTTTTACCTGACAAGGCAATCGACCTGATCGATGAGGCTGCATCAAAGCTCAGGATCGAGATTGACAGTATGCCCGTAGAACTGGACGAAATTGAGCGCAAAATCATGCAGTTGGAGATAGAAAAAGAAGCCCTTAAAAAAGAAAAAGATACCGCCTCGAAACAGCGAATGGAAAAGATTGAAAAGCAATTGTCAGACCTGAGGGAAGGATCGGGCGCTCTCCGTGTCCAGTGGGAAAACGAGAAAAAGATTATCAAAGAGATTCAGGATATTAATGCGAAAATAGATCACGCCCGTATCGAGGAACAAGCAGCGCAAAGGGAAGGAAATTTGGAGAAGGTGGCTGAGATACGTTATGGACTTATCAGGGAATGTGAACAAAAACTAAAACAAAAGCACAAGGAATTGCAAGAATTACAAAAAGATAAGTCGCTCCTTAACGAAGAAGTTGATGCCGACGATATTGCCGTGGTCGTCTCCAAATGGACGGGAATTCCCGTTACCCGCATGCTGGAAGGCGAAAAGGAGAAACTCTTGAAGATGGAAGACCGTCTCAGGGAAAGGGTTGTAGGCCAGGAAGAGGCAATTAAGGCTGTTTCCAACGGTATTCGCCGCGCCCGTGCAGGACTCCAGGACCCCAACCGCCCTATTGGCACATTCTTGTTCCTCGGACCCACAGGTGTCGGTAAAACGGAACTTTGCAAGGCGCTTGCTGCATTCCTTTTTGACAATGAAAACGCCATGGTGCGCATCGACATGTCCGAATTTATGGAACAGCACTCAGTAGCCAGGCTTATTGGAGCGCCGCCCGGATATGTCGGTTACGAAGAAGGCGGTCGCTTAACCGAGGCTATTCGGAGAAGACCATATTCGGTAATCCTGTTTGATGAAATAGAAAAGGCGCATCGGGACGTTTTTAACATATTACTGCAGGTCTTCGATGACGGCCGGTTAACAGATGGACAAGGCCGCACGGTGGACTTTAAAAACGCCATTATTGTAATGACTTCCAATATTGCCAGCCAGTGGATACAAGACCTTACAGGCCCTGAAAATGAGGAAGAACTGAGGAATCGTGTTAAACAAGCATTGAAAGAGGCATTCAGGCCGGAATTCCTCAACCGTATAGACGAAACGATCATATTCCACGGTTTGACAAAAGATCTGATAAAACAGGTTGCTGACATCCAGTTGAAAGAACTCCAAAAGCGTCTGGCAAAACACAACTATCGTTTAACGGTCACCAATAGAATAAAGGATAAACTGACAGAGGAGGGTTTTGACCCGCACTTCGGCGCCAGACCGCTGAAGCGTACGATTCAGCAAATGATTGAAAACCCGCTTTCCATTGAAATATTGGAAGGAAGGTTCACAGAAGGATCGGAGATCAGCGCTGATATGAAAAATGGAAAGATCGTCTTCACTGCAAGTGAATCAACCACTGTGTAGAAAGTTATTGTTTACATGTAAAACTGATGGAACACTATAGGAATAAAATATGGAATCTGGTGGCACAGGCTTCCAGCCTGTGAAAGAATTTAGAATTTACAGAAGAAACTTACCCCATTGGGAAAGACCAGAAAGTATATATTTCATAACCTTTAGAACATTCAAACAAATTATCCTTACAGAAGATTCAAGAAATATTATCTTTAATAGCATACTATTTCATCATAATAAAAAGTACAAACTTTATGCTTTTGTCATTATGCCAGACCATGTTCATTTGTTATTACAGCCATTAGAAAAGACAAATAATTCTTTTTACAGTCTTGCTGAAATACTTCATAGCATAAAAAGTTACTCTGCTAATCAAATCAATAATATGCATAAAAACACAGGCAAGATGCCTGTGCCACCAAGAGTATGGCTGGATGAAAATTATGATAGGATAATCAGGGACAGCAAAGAATTTCAGGAAAAAATGAATTACATTATAAATAATCCAGTAAAAGCTAATCTTGTTGAAACAGCAAATGATTATAAATGGTTATACATCTTAGATTCATCTGATAACACATAAAAGACAAATACACAATTTTAGAATAAACACTTAACAATCTTTTCCCAAACGGAGCAAATTCAATGAATAAACGAATGTTTCATTTTAAATCTGTATTTCATCCACTCCTGTTTACACTCACCTTATTAACGTTTTCAACATACTCTCACGCAGGCGACAGCATAAAAAAGATAACCGCCACGGATCTGAAGGCAGTGCTGGAGAGCAACAAAGGCAAGGTGGTGATTCTTGACCTGTGGGCAACGTGGTGTCCCCCTTGCAGGAAAGAGATACCCGGCTTTATCAATCTTTACAACAAATACCAGGGGAAGGGTGTGGAAATCCTTGGGATAGCCTTTGATGAAAACGGAGTTGAGGTAGTCCCCCCCTTCATCAAAAAAATGGGAATCAATTATTCCGTTTATCTCGATGGTGGAGATATTGCCCAGCTATACGACTTACAGGCATACCCCACCACCATCATTTACGGGAAAAACGGTAAAGAAGCCAATAAGCACATCGGCTTTGTGTCGGAAAAAGAATTTGACGACGAGATCGGCGAATTGCTAAAGAAGTAATCGACAATTCGGCTCACCGCAAAACGCAGAGAAACTGCATGGGTAGAGTGGATTAAGGCGCAGGTTTTTTGCGCCAAATCCACCGATACCCTTCTTGCTTCTAACCTCTATCCTCTTGCTTTCCGCCTCCCTCTGTGGCTTGTTTTTTATCTGTGCAACCTGCAAAACTTGTCCTCTTGAAACTTGTCCTCGTGGAAACGGGGAACGGGGATCTGTGATTTCTGTTATTGAACCTCCTCTTCCAGCAGTTCTTCTTTAATTCTCTTGCTCGTCTTCCTCATCACGATCTCAATCTCTTCTGATTCACCCTCTCCAAGAGTCACCTTCTGCTGATTTTTTCTATACCCCTTCTTCTTTGCTATGATCACATAGGTATCGGCGTCCAGATCGTCAAACTCAAAAAACTCATCCGCATCGCTAGAGGCGCTCCTGGCAACCTTTGTCTTTAACCCCTTGAGCCTTAACCTCACAAATTCCAATGGATCACCCTTGATGTTCACCGCATACCCGTATATCTTTCCCCTTTCAACCTGTTCCAGAATAACCACCCCAAGGTCTTTCGTCTCACCTTCCTCAAGGCTGATATCCTGCGTCTGCGTCCCGTATCCCTCTTTTCCATAGGTAAGGGCATACTCTCCTGCAGCAAGCCCGCTGATCTCATAATATCCGTCCGCGTCCGTCACTGTCTGCCGTGAGGGCGTACCGCCATTCGTCCCTGCTATCGTCACCGTTACACCTTCCAATGCCTGATCATCCTCGTCATTCACGAACCCAAAGACTATGCCCTCCTGTGCCGGACTTGGCGTTGGGAACGGCGGCAGCGTTGGAGCGGGTGTGGTTGTATCCAGGGTAATATCGTCACTTGCCGTGCTTGACACATTCCCGCTGGTATCCTTGAACCACGCATATACCGTCTTACTGCCGTCACCGCTGCTCAGGGTATATGAAACATTTCCCGTATAATATGAAACACCTCCTATATAATAGGTAGAGTATGTTACCGATGTCCACCCAGAAGCGGATGAAGACGGCGGCGTTGGATTCTGGGAAACATAGTAACCCGTCACCTCCATATTGTCCGTAGCCGAAAGTGTCAGGGTAACAGCAGTGGAATTCGTTTCTGAAGCGCCGCTGTTGATAGTTACCGAGCCGCTTGGGGCTGTGGTGTCTTTTTGTATGGTAAAGGTGTCGGTAAACAAAAGTTGGCCATTTCTAGATACCTTTACCTGCCACTGGCCCAGTTTTGATGCGGCAGGTTCGCCGCTTATAGCTAAACGACTCATCCAACAACCACTGGTAACAGTATATGTGCCGATGCCTCTCCCATATAACGTCCCATCCGGCGCATACCACTCCCATTTACTGCTATCTCCCGCAGTGGCATTCTCGTAATGAAACCAGTGCGTTGCCTGTGCATCCGCATCACAAAAAATTGTCCTCTCATGTGGAGTTTCGCAGTCAGCATATTCATCATTGAACTCATCTTCTGTGATATCGGTCATGATGTGTTTTGTAACGGAAAATTGAGTCGTAGTTGGCGTAGGAGTTGGCGTAGGTGTTGTAGAAACCGTACTTGTGGTAAATGATGACTCACCCCCGTACGACGTCCCTCCACTGTTGCTTGCCGCTATGCGGTAATAATACTTTGTGTTTGATGATAAACCGCTGATGCCTATGCTTACCGTCGTATTGCTCGAACCCGTTACACTCTGGGTTGTTGATGTGCCTGTATATGACCCGCTCGTTACCCCGTAGTTAAACCACGCCGTTGTTGATGCGCCATTGGCATTGACGGTACCGTTGAGCGTGACCGAGCTTGTTGTCACATTTGTTGCTGACCCTGTTGATACTGTAGGGGCGCTTACGGTGTTGCCTGTGCTGTAGGTTACTTGTAAAGAGTCTGTCCCGGAATTTCCTGCGCCATCCTTTGCCGTTACGGTTATCTTATTGTCACCGCTCGATAAGGATATACCCGAAACCGTCCAGGAGGCCGTTCCTGTGGCAGTGCCGCTTCCTCCCCTGTCATTGCTCCACGTCACACTGCTTATGCCGCTTGAACTGTCAGATGCGCTGCCTCCCAGGCTTATCGTGCTGCTTGTAGTCGTATAGGTGGAACTGGATGTTGGGCTTGATATGGTAACCGTTGGAACTGTTGTATCCAGGGTAATCGTGGCGTTTGCCGTGCTTGACACATTTCCTGCTGCATCCTTGTACCATACATAAATCGTCTTACTGCCGTCTCCGCCGCTTAATGTATATGATACAGTGGCGCTATAACTCGTAGTCGAGGTTACAGACGTCCAGCCGGATGCCGAAGCTGAGGGTGTTGATGAACTGTCTGAGATATAATATCCCGTTACCCCCACATTATCCGTTGCCGAGAGATTGAGGGTTATGGCGGTTGAGTTGGTGTACGAAGCCCCGCTTACGGCGACTGCACCCGATGGGGCGGTTGTGTCAGGGGCAGATGATGTCGTAAAGCTCCATGTATAGGTTGATGACATGGCGTTGCCACTAATATCTTTCACCCCTGTCGTTATGGTTGCCGTGTAGGTGGTGGAGTATGAGAGGTTGCCTGACGGGGTAAAGGTGGCCGTCTTATTGCTGTACGACACCGTGCCGCTGACGCTGCCGCCGCCACTGAGCGTAAACGTGTTTGTATTGATTGTCGAAGAATCCATGTCCTCGCTGAATGTGGCGCTGATTGCGCTGCTTATGCCAACGCCCGTAGCATTGCTGGCAGGGCTTGTGGAGCTTACGGTGGGCGGTGTGGTGTCTACATCATAAGGTGCTGAGGGCGGCGTAAAATTGGAAGTCCACCGGGCTATGCCTTTGGAGATGCGGAGTTCGTCGAGGTTACCATTTAAATAATAAGTAACCCATGCATTTTCTCCTCCAACATATAAAGTTCCCACTCCTGTAGTAGAAACACTCCCTGATAATGTCTGAGTCGAACCTATTTGTGTTCCATCAATAAATACTCGCAAATTTGTCCCACTTCTTGTTAAAGCAAAATGATACCAAGTGTTTGCAGATGGTGTCCAAGCAAATGTTTTACCACTTTCATAATTACAATAAAAATAGATAACATTTGATTCCCATCCGAGCCACCACTTATCACTTGCGCCATAAATATTAGCAGCAATCAAACTATTTCTAGGAAAACTGTTCCATCTTATCCAGCAATCTATGGTAAAATCCCCTGTGCCAAAATCCCAATCATCTGAATCTGCCAAAGATAAATAATTCCCTGAGCCGTGGAATTCACCGCTGGCCGTGCCGAATTTTTTCTGGGAGGTGACCGTTGCAACCCTGCCGTAAGGCGAGGATGGCGGCGTAAAATCAGACGTCCAGCGGGCAATGCCTTTGGAGATGCGGAGTTCGTCAATCATACCATTGAAATATCTGGTACGTGCAGTCCTTACCCATCTTCCAATTTCCAACGGTGAATTTACATCTTGAATAGTATTAGAATTGGTTACAGTATTACCTAATACTCCATTAGTAAAAGATTTATAAACATTACCCGTTCTTACAACTGCAAGATGCAACCAAGTCCCTGTGGTAATTCCTGTAAAAGCTACACTTACATCCCATTCTTGTGAATTGGCTCCTGTTAAAAATCTTATATCTGTCGTACTTTGAAAATATATAACCCAATTAGTGTCAGAGGGGTCTCCTTGTGTGTTACCAAAATTAATTAGTCCAACATCATTATCCTGTGAACCATTTATATATATCCAGAAATCAATAGTAAAATCTCCCATACCAAAATCAAAATCATTACTGTTGGGCGCAGACAAAAAAGCATTGCTTCCGTTAAACGCGCCGGAATAACTGCCCATTTTGTAAGCAGAATTCGAAAAGGTCACATTGTTGTTTGTGACCGTCTTCCCGGCGGCGCTGTCCGTGACACCGTTTTCCATGTGCAGCATCAATTTGGTATAGGAGTCATAGGACTCGGTATTGGTAACGGTTTTAGCGCCGGAGGAGCTATCCGTGAAAGACGTCCCCTGGTCTGAGCCGTCGGCGTGGAGCAATAACTTGGTGTAGGAGTCCACCCCCTGCGCCCCCGCCAGCGGGGGATATCCGCCGCCCTGGTCGGCAGAGGGCACGGACGACAACTCCAGCCCCCGATCCTGGCCGAGGGCGTGTTACTGCATCCCCGCAAGCGGTTGACAGAAAGTTTGTATTGCCAGCGGTTGATTATCCGCCGCGGCAGATGCGCCGCCGTTGCCTAAAAAACCAAATACTGATAACACTGCCATATACCACATCAGTGGCACGAGGAAACTCCTGCCACCACGCAACCAGACTCCACCCCCTGAACCCCCGCCTGCGGGGGACAGCCACCACGACAAATATTTCTTAAACATCTTCCGTTCCTCCTTTTAGAAATAATGGTTTATATTTTTGTATTGCAACTCAACTATAATTATGTTAGAAAAATTACATGTACAAGGCATACGACCTCATCAAAAAATTAGAGCCCAGACTTGGCGAAGAGGAAGCCAAAGAGCTTATTGAGTTCATTGAGTCCTCCAAGGGCGACATTGCAACCAAGTCCGATATGCAATTGTTAAGGACTGATATGCAATTGTTAAGGACAGAACTAGAGAATAAGATTGAAAAAGCAAAAGTAGATATCCTCAAATGGCAATTTGGATTCTGGGTAACGATCATTGGCGCCATTGTTGCCATCTGGTTATCGAAATAATTATCGTACTTGAAAGGTATCATTCTCGCATCTTACATCACATATCCTCTTTGCGCAATTTTTCTGCGCCGTAGCAGAAAAATTGAAACAAAAAAAAACGCCTTCCCCGGCTTTTTAGGCCGGAAAAGGCGTTTATAATTTCACTTATCCCCCCCTTAGCAATAAGGGGATTTATCCATCTAATAATAAGTGTTATTTGGCTTGGCTTGGCTTGGCTTGGCTTGGCTTGGCTTGGCTTGGCTCGCAAGGATAATGCCATCCGCTTTTCCCTTAAAATTTATATGAAATATTCAAGAATTTGCCTGTATTGTAACAGTTCATCTCACCGCAAAAGCGCCGAGACCGCAGAGGCAGTTGGAGGGTGGGCAGAAAAACTATGCGAATTCTCCCTTCCCCCTTTATCTTACTCTATGAGGGAGACAGGGGGAGGAATCTGTTTTTCTCCGCGCCCTTTGCGGTGAACAATTAACCATCATTAACCAAAAATCAACTCTGTTTGTCAAGCTTTTTTTCTCTCAACTGTGGCATCTGCGTCCCGATATGTCTCTTTTTCAGAGATCAGCGCCTCGCAAGACTATTGAGGATGTCTATGCCGCGTGCGATGGTCTCTTCGGAAGCAGCATACGAAATGCGGAAGTGGGTATGGCGTTCCGAGAAGACACTGCCCGGAATAATAAGCAGATTCTTCTGGATGGCAGAGGTTACAAACTCCTCATCCGTGCCCCACGGTACTTGTGGAAAGAGGTAAAACGCACCGCCGGGTTTTATAATCTGATATTTGTCTTTTAATCCTTCATACATCATGTCCCTTTTCTTGTTATAGCTTGAGATGTGTTTGCTTAAGTCCGTCCCTAATGACCTGGATACGGCATACTGGGCAAAAGAAGGCGCACAGACAAATGTGTATTGCTGCAATTTGATCATCTCGCTGACGATACTGGCTGGCCCAGCCGCATAGCCCATCCTCCAGCCCGTCATAGCAAATGATTTTGAAAACCCGTCCAGAATCAGGGTCTTTTCATAATACCTGCCAATACTATCAAAATGATGTTCATAATCGTAGTCGTGATATATTTCGTCTGAAACGATAAGCAGGTTGTGTTTCCTCGCCAATTCAGCAATCTCTTTCAACTCCCGGGTAGTGCACATTGCTCCGGTTGGATTGGCCGGGCTGTTGATAACCAGTATCTTGGTTTTTTTTGTAATGTGAGGCTGGATATGTGAAACCGTTAGTTTAAAATCGGGATAGGTATCCACAAATACAGGTTTACCGCCGCAGAAATTGGTCAAATGTTTATAACTGACGAAGGCGGGGTCGGGAATAAGAACCTCATCTTCAGGATTAACCAATACCATAAAAGCCAAAGTCAAAGCGCCGGAGACCCCGGATGTAATCACGATGCTTTCGGCATTTACGCCGCGCTCCTTCTGAAGCCGCTTGAGCAATGCATCGCGGAGTTCCGGTATCCCTTGCGTTACGGTATATTTATTCGCGCCGTCATTGATAGCCTTGATGGCCTCTGTTTTGATCTCCCCAGGAACGTCAAAATCCGGCTGACCTATGCTCAGGTTCACCGGATTTTGCATTTTTTGCGCAAGGTCAAAGACCTTTCTGATCCCAGAGGAGTCCAGCTTAGACATCCTGTGGGCAATCATTATTTCTTCGCCTTTTCCTTCCCTGCGGCAGGCGCTGCGGCTGCGGCTGCGGCTGGTGTTGCCGCTGCTGCGGCTGGCGTTGCTTCTGCTGCTGCTGCTGCTTCAGCCTTCGCAGCCTTCTTCTCCGACTTTCCTTTTCGTTTTATCTTAACAGATTTTACTTTGGGAATACCAAAAACAGACACTGTCGGATCCCATTTGCCTTCCTCCTTCAACATCTTGATACGCTCGACCCTCGTAAATACGTTTCTGGGTCTCACCAATTTACCCTTCATTTTCAAACTCTTGTCAATACTCATTTCTCCTCCTAAATTCTATCTCATACGTATTGGATAACAACTATCAAATTGTTTCTTGTTCTCATATTTAAACTCGGCTAACTTCTTCTGCGTATCAATTAAATCTGCGCTATCATTCGTTTCAAATTCACCGACGCAGATGTAAAGTTCCTTCCCAACATTTACAATAAAGGAATCATAGCCTACTGAACTCTGCAATGTCTTGGCCAACTCTTTAGCCTTCTCAAGATTTTCCTTGGTATTCTTGTAAGAAACTACGCGCAAAGTCCATTTGTCTCTGATAATCGGCTTGTGCTGCTCAGTTTGTTTCTCCTTCGTAATAATCAATGGCTGTTCGGTTTTGCTTGCAGCCTTTGGAGGCGCTGGAGGCGGCTCCTCAGTCTTTTGTCCAAAGGTAGACTTTTTCGTGTCCTGCGGCTCTATCGTCTCCAGCCATTCTTCCGCCTGATTCAATGAGCCCTTGTTGAAGCCGACTTTGTATCCAACAAAAAAACAGGCGATGGACAGAAACGTTGCCGCAATTGCGCCAATAATCAACGTCTCCTGCCGTAATGTTACCTCGTCTTTACGCGGAGCCCGTTCCTGTTTAGCAGGCGGAGCTGAAACGGGTTGAGACGTTACCGGTGTTTCTGTTTTCACTTTCAACACGGGTTCTTCCGCCCGCGTTGTATTCTTTATCCAGCCCAATGGGTCTCCGCTTTGACCGCCTGGACCGGTAACGGGCTTGCTTTCCGGTACGGATGCGCTTGGCGTCTGCGGGCGGACATCCTGGGGTTTAACCTCCTTTTTCTGAACATCCTCCGTCTTCTCTGTCTGTTTGAATATCTCGAAAAACTCCCTCGAATCACTTCCTTTTGTCATAACTTTTTCACTCCATTTTTAGGATGTTTTTATTAAATTCATAAGAATTTTTCAATATTGGGAGTTGCGCCAAGCATCCTTTTTGATTGAGTTTATAATAAATGCAGCATAAAGTCAAGTGATTAATATCCTTAAAGCAGAATACGTTGACACTCGTACAAATTGTGATATACTAAGTCCATTTCCAATCTTGCGGTTATGATTTTCCTGCATGTTTTAATAACAAAATCAGTTTCCATCGCATTGAAATATGCCATTAACGATCAAAGAAAAGATCCAAAAACTTCGCGACACTATACGACACCATGACCGAAAGTATTATGTAGAAAATAATCCGGAAATTACCGACTATGAATATGACCTGCTTTTAAAAGAACTACACCATCTTGAAGAATTACACCCGGAGTTTGTCACACCTGACTCCCCCACCCGGCGAGTTAGCGGCGAACCCCTTGCTCAATTCCCAACCATAGAACACAGAATCCCCATGTTGAGCATCGACAATACTTACTCTGACAAAGAGTTGAGGGAATTTGACCAGCGTATAAAACGCATGGCGGAAATCGAAACTCATCAGGATATTGAGTACGTTGTTGAGTTGAAGATTGATGGTGTGGCAATTACCCTCTGGTATGAAAACGGTCTCTTTGCGCGAGGGGCTACACGGGGTGATGGTTTCAAGGGAGACGACGTATCCGCAAATCTTAAAACAATCAGGCAGATTCCGCTCAAACTGGAACCTTTAGACAAAAAGCCGAAAGTCCCGTCCAGCATTGAAATCCGGGGCGAAATCTACCTGCCGAATAAGGAATTTCAGAGACTGAACGAACAAAGGGAAGAAGAAGGCGAACCTCAATTTGCCAATCCCAGGAACGCTGCCGCAGGTTCGCTGAAACTACTCGACCCGCGCATTACAGCACAAAGGAGACTGGGTCTCTTTGCTTATGCAATTGGATATTCCGAAGGGCTTGAACTGAAGACACATAGTCAGTGTTTGGAATTCATCCGTGGATTTGGCCTCCCGGTAAATCCTCATACTCAATTATGCAAAAATATTGAAGAGGTTATTCGTTATTGCAATGAATGGGACAGACGACGGGGAGAACTGGATTACATGGTTGATGGAATGGTCATCAAGGTCAATTCTCTCGACCTTCATGACCAATTAGGCGCTACGAGCAAGGCGCCTCGATGGGTAATCTCCTTTAAATTTCAGCCGGAACAGGCTGTTACAAAAATAGAAGAGATTGTCGTACAGGTAGGAAAGACAGGCACGCTCACGCCCGTAGCCAACCTTACCCCAGTCCTTCTGGCAGGAACCACCGTCAGTCGCGCAACCTTACACAATTTCGACGAGATTCAGCGAAAGGACATACGGGAAGGAGACCATGTCATCTTGCAAAAAGCAGGCGAGATTATTCCTCAGGTAGTAACCGTGTTAAAAGAAAAACGGAAAGGAACTGAAATACCTTTTACGGAGCCTTCCATCTGCCCTGAATGCAAAGAAAAGGTTGTCAGAGACGACACGGAGGTGTACCTGCGCTGCCACAATCCATTCTGTCAGGCACAGGTGAAAAGACGCATCCAATATTTTGCAGGCCGGGTCGCAATGGATATTGAGGGAATGGGCCCGGCGCTCGTTGAACAATTGGTTGACAAAGGTTTTGTAAAAGATTATGCTGATATTTATTACCTCAGGTACGAAGACCTGATGACCTTAGAGCGCATGGGGGAAAAGTCTTCGCAAAACCTGATACATGCAATCGAGGCAAGCAAACATCGGGATTTAGACCGCCTGATCTGCGCTCTGGGTATACTGAACGTCGGCTCACACACCGCAGAGGTGCTGACCGAGCGCTTTGATACCCTGGACAAAGTGGCAAATGCAACACAAGAAGAACTGGAAGGAATTTACGAAATCGGGCCTGTCGTTGCAAAAAGCATTTTAAGGTTTTTTCAAAACAACCACACACAAGAAATCATTAAAAAACTAAAAGCGGGTGGAGTTAATACCAGAAAGCTTGCAACTCAAAAATCAGGAAAGAACCCAAAAATATCGGGGAAATCATTTGTTGTTACCGGCACATTACAAAAATACTCCCGCAAGGAAGCCGAAACGCTCATCAAGAACCTGGGGGGACGCGTCCTGACCGGCGTGAGTAAAAAAACAGATTACCTTGTCGTGGGCGAAGACCCCGGTTCCAAGCTGGACAAGGCCAGAGAATTGAACGTTCATATTCTTAATGAAATGGCCTTTGAAAAAATGATACAGGGAAAAATAATCCCCTGAAAATCCTCCCCCTGCCCCCCTCCAAAGGGGGAGATGGGGTGAATGTCCCCCTTTGTGAGGGGGATAAAGGGGGAGGGGGACTTAAAAGGAATAACTTGAGGAATCTTCTACATGGAAAAACAGATAAAAAATGCCCTGAAAACGGCAAAAGCAGACTATGTGGAAATAAGAGTCCATGAAGGCGTCAGCACAGGGATTACTTACGTAGGAAAAGAACTTGAAAATATCGGTGAAAATACCGCCTTTGGAGGGTGTGTGAGGGCGTTGGTTAAAGGCGGTTGGGGATTTGTTGCCTTTAACGACATAGAGAATCTCCCAAGATACGTGGACATGGCCTGCGAGCAGGCACGGTTCGTTGGCACGAAAGAAAGCCAGCTCGCTCCCGTACCGACGATAAATGATCACGTGAAAACAAAGGTAGATATAGACCCTGCCGACATATCGTTAACCGACAAACAGGCTATCTGTAATAAGTACAACAACATGATCCTCTCCTCAAAGCAAATACAAACCTCAAACGTACGGTACGTAGATTCCCATGGAACGCTATATTTCGCCAACACGAACGGAAGTTTTATTGTGCAGGAAACTATTTTCTGCGGCATTTCGCTCATGGCAATGGCTCGAGACGGCATGAATGTGCAACAGTCTTATCATTCCGTGGGTGATCTGAGAGGCTTTAACAATGTCCAAAATCAGGAGCAAAAATGCGAGGAAGTAACCAAACGCGCCGTCGACCTGCTCACGGCAAAACCCGTAACAGGGGGCAAATATACCGTCATTATCGACCCCAAGCTCTGTGGCGTATTCGTCCACGAGGCATTTGGACATCTCAGTGAGGCCGATTTTATTTATGAAAACGCAAAGATGCGGGAAATTATGGTTATTGGCAAACGCTTCGGGATCGATGAGCTTTCCATTATAGACGACGGCTCTCTGGTTGGCGAAGCGGGATACAATAAATACGACAGCGAAGGCACTCCAACGCAAAAGACCTATCTCATTAAAAATGGTACTTTGACCAATCGCCTCCATTCCAGAGAAACGGCTGCCAAGATGAATGAAAAACCCACAGGCAACGCACGCGCCATAAGCTATGCCCATGCGCCCATTGTGCGAATGACCAACACCTACATGGAATCCCGCAATTACGCCTTTGAAAAAATGCTCTCCGAAGTTGACAACGGAGTTTATGCCATCGGCGCTCTCGGCGGACAGACGAATATGGAAATGTTTACCTTCAGCGCCGAAGAAGCTTATATGATACGAAATGGAAAAATACAGGAAAAAGTCCGCGATGTTGTTCTCACGGGAAATGTGTTTGAAACCCTTATGAATATCGACGCCATTGGAAACGACCTCAAAATACACGGTGGACTGGGCGGGTGTGGTAAAGGCGGGCAATCGCCGCTGCGTGTAAGCGATGGTGGACCGCACGTCAGAATACGAAATGTCGTTATTGGAGGAAGATAATTGGAGATCCTTGAACTCCTTCTATTCGCTAAAAAAGAGAATGCCTCTGACATTCATATCAGCTCAGGCGAACCGCCGATGATCCGTATTCACGGAGAGATGAGGAAGATTGACATCCCGCCGCTGAATAGAGAAGACGTGCACAAGGTACTCTACGATATTCTAAATGACCAGCAGCGTAAGACGTACGAGGAGCACCATGAGCTTGATTTCGCCATTGCATTGGGCGATACCGGACGGTTCAGGGTAAATGCCTTTTTACAAAGCAGAGGAGAATCCATCGTTTTCAGAACGATCCCTACGGTCATCCCTACCCTTGAACAGCTCAATATGCCGAAGATCGCAGGAGACCTGACAAAAAAAGAAAAGGGACTCGTTCTTGTGACAGGCCCGACGGGTTGCGGTAAATCAACGACTCTGGCGGCAATGATTGACCTTATCAACCGCGAGGAAAAATGTCATATCCTTACCATCGAAGACCCTATTGAATTTGTGCATCAGTCAAAGAACTGCCTCGTTAACCAACGGGAGTTGGGACCTCATACCCATAGCTTTGCCAATGCCCTGCGGTCTGCCCTGCGCGAAGACCCCGATGTTATTCTGGTAGGTGAAATGAGGGACCTCGATACCATATCTCTGGCGCTCACGGCGGCTGAGACAGGCCACCTGGTCTTTGGCACATTACATACATCCAGCGCACCCAAAACAGTTGACAGGATAATTGACGTATTTCCACCGGAACAACAGGAACAGGTGCGCACAATGTTCTCTGAATCCATCCAGGCTGTTTTAACCCAGCAACTCTTAAAACGAAAAGATGGGAATGGACGGGTTGCTGCGTTAGAAATCATGATTGGCACGCCAGCTATTAGAAATCTAATCAGAGAAAACAAGATTGCACAAATTCCGTCTTCGATACAGACCGGACGGCAATACGGCATGCAAACTATGGATCAGGCGTTGATCGAACTCTATCAGAAAGAGATGGTAACCAGGGAAGCAATTGAAAGACTGGTGAGCAGCCCGAGTACGCTCAGCGGCATAAAATAAGTAACCTTTAGCTGTGAACTTATACTCACCCCTTCATCCCCTCCTTCGCAAGGAGGGGATGAAGGGGTGGGTCGGAAGATTCCTTGAATGAGAATTTACGATTTTGGATTTACCTCCCCCTTTATCCCCCTCCAAAGGGGGATAAAAAGATGTCCCCCGCTGGCGGGGGTGCAGGGGGTGGATCGTAAATTTTTGCTTAAAGTGTCAAGATATTTTTCGTAAGCGACTGATACCTTATTTACTATGGAAATTAAAAAACTATTACAGGAAATGGTTCGCCTGGATGCCTCGGATATTTACATTACCGTGGACACCCCACCTATTTACCGCAAAGAGGGCATCAACACTTCTTTTGGCGCCAAAAACATGGCTGCCGAAGATACCCGCCTACTTGTGGAAAGTATCATGAATGATAAACAAAGAAAAGATTTTTATGAGAAAATGGAGATGAACCTGGCCTTATATTATCCGGAACTGGGGCGGTTTCGCGTAAACGTCTTCTTTCAGAGGAGAAATATAGGTCTTGTCATCCGGCGAATAAAAATCAATATCAAGACCATTGATGATTTGAACCTTCCGCAAATCTTCAAAGACATCGCTATGACAAAGAGAGGTTTGGCGCTTGTGGTTGGAGCGACAGGTTCGGGAAAATCAACCACCCTTGCGGCAATGATCGATTATAGAAATACCAATAGTCCGGGACATATCATTACGGTAGAAGATCCAATAGAATTTGTGCACCCGCACAAAAAATCCGTTGTTACCCAAAGAGAGGTCGGCATAGATACTTTGTCATTTGGCGATGCGCTGAAAAATACCCTGCGACAGGCGCCGGATGTCATTCTTGTCGGAGAGGTCCGCGATACCAAAACCATGGAATCTGCCATTACCTTTGCTGAGACAGGCCATCTTTGCCTGGGAACCCTCCATGCCAACAATGCCAATCAGGCAATAGAACGGGTTATGAACTTTTTCCCATCAGAACGACATGAGCAAATATATCTGTTACTCTCACTGAATCTGCGCGCTATCATTTCACAAAGACTTGTGCCGGCAAAGGACGAAAAACGGGTAGCTTCCTTTGAAATACTGCTTGATACGCCCAGGATCAAAGACCTTATTATCAAGAAAGAAATTGGTTTATTAAAAGAAACGATGTCAAAAGGAACACTAGAAGGCATGTTAACCTTTGACCAATCGTTATTCAACCTTTATAAGGAAGGCAAGGTCAGCTATGAAAATGCCATTGCCTATGCCGACAGCGCCAACGATCTGCGTTTACGCATAAAGACAGAAGGACTTGGCGAAGCAAAAGAAGACAAAACCGCTAGTTTTAAATTGAAAAGGGATTGAATCAATGAATAAGATCGAAGAAAAGATATTAGAACAAGCCGTAAAACATACACCTTCTGCCGAAGTGCTTTACGAAGAAGGCGAGACACGGTCGGTTAGTTTCGAAAATAATAAGCTAAAATACGTAAATACAAAATCTATCCGCGGGATCGGTCTCCGTGTAATTAAAGACGGTCGGATCGGATTTTCCAGCACCACAGATTTCAGGAAACCTGAGAAACTGGTTGCCAACGCCATAGAAAGCGCAAAGTTCGGCCAGGTTGCCGCCTTCGACTTCCCTTCGAAAAACAGCTTCCCAAAGGTTGCCGTCCTTGACCAGCGTGTCATAGACTATCCCATCAACAAATGTGTAGACATCGGAAAAGAAGCTATCGAGAAGGCTTTATCGGTGAATTCCAGCTATGAATGCGGCGTTGGTTTTGGCAAAGGGTATGGAATGCGAAGACTTATTAATTCAAAGGGACTGGATATTTCCATTGCCTCCACATCATTTGGCATAGGCATCGAAATATTGCAGGTGAAAGGACAAAGTCTGCTCTGGATTGGTGAAGGAGAAGGTTCAAAAAGTCTTGTGACCGACCTCAACAAACACGTCGATAAGGCATTACGAGGTTTGAAACTTGCCGAAAAAGAATTGAAACTAAAAACGGGGGCTTATCCCGTGATTGTTACGTCAAAGGCAATGGGCAACTTGCTTTCAACCTTCGAAACCGGCTGCAACGGAAAACTGGTGCAAAAAGGCGCATCTCCTCTTACCAACAGACTGGGTGAAAAGATTATCGATGAAAGGGTCAGTATTTATGATGACGCTACGATCGACATGGCAGATTCCAGTTATCCGTGGGACAGTGAGGGTACACCATCACAGCGTACCCCATTGTTTGAAAAAGGTGTCTTAAAAAATTATCTCTTCGATTTACAAACCGCCGGGATTATGAAGGCGAAGTCCACAGGAAACGGCAACCGGGGGTTTTCCACTCAACCGTCACCCGGTGATTCAAACATTACCGTTGAACCCGGCAACATGTCTTTTGAGGCCATGATAAAGGACGTCCGATATGGTCTGCTGGTAGATCAGGTACTGGGAGGCGGCCAGAGCAACGTCCTTGCGGGAGAGTTCTCCGTAAATATTGACCTTGGCTATCTGATTGAAAAGGGAGAAATTGTCGGCAGGGTGAAGGACTGCATGTTTGCGGGAAATGCCTTTGAGGTGTTTAACAACATTGTGGCAATCGGCGATAAGGCAGAATGGCACGGTTCGATAAAAGTGCCTCCCTTTTACTTCAAGTCAATAACCGTCGCCGGAAATGCCGACTAATATTCCTTCTTCTGGAAATAGTGTGGTTCAATCTGCAAGATTGAACCAGCCTTGAACATGGTAGAAGAGAAACTGAGGTTGCGTAAAAAATATATCGAGTTAATCCCCATTAACAATGAGAGAATGCTTCAAGTCCCCCTTAGAAAACTAGGGGGACTTCGTCGTGAGTCTTCAGCGTGAGCTCAGACGAACGCTCAGTCGAACGATTCAGGGGGTTGTGTTTTTTCCGGGCTATTCCCCATTTTCATGCGGACAAGTTTACAACCCCCTCGCCTATGCGGGTTCAAGTTTGTAACTTGAACCCCACATTTATGTTTTCAATTTCGCCATTGAGTATCCACAGTGTCGCCATCAACATAAACTTATGGATTCAGGTTGCAAACCTTAACCCGCCGGAGTCCTTAAGTGACTTTGTTTTCTGTTACACGTAGGGGCAATTTATAAATTGCCCCTACCAGATTGAAATTCTATACATAAACTTACACGCACGCAAATAAAATGATCCTTAAACACATCCTTTTATCCATGCGTCCTGAGCAGTGGATAAAAAACTTTTTTGTATTTACCGCCCTGCTGTTTTCAAAAAACCTGCTCAATCCATCGAAGGACATCGAGGCCATTGTCGGATTTATAATCTTTTGCATGGTCACGGGCTGTGCATACATGGTTAATGACCTTGTCGACCTTGAAAAAGACATACTGCACCCTGCCAAGTCTCAACGACCGCTAGCTTCCGGAAAGCTAAAGAAAGACACGGCGGTAAAGATAATCGTTCTTGTTTGCCTTGCTAGTCTTTTCTTTGCTTTTTACATGAACATCTTGTTTGGATTCATTGTCCTTGCCTACTTCTTGCTCAATATAGGGTACAGTATTTACTTAAAAAATATCGTGATCATAGACGTCGTCTCCATTGCCGCTGGATTTGTGTTGAGGGTGCTGGGTGGCGCAGTCATTATCTCCGTAATCGCCTCGCAGTGGCTGATCCTCTGCACCATCCTTTTGTCGCTATTTCTCGGTTTCAGTAAAAGAAGGCATGAACTCATTCTGCTGGAAGACTGCGCAACAAGCCATAGAAAGGTCTTAGAACACTACAGCCCTTACTTCCTTGATCAGATGATAGCCGTTGTTACGGCATCTACCCTAATCTGTTATGCCTTATACACCATGTCAAGAGATACGGTTGAAAAACTTGGCACTTCAAAACTCATCTATACAATACCGTTTGTACTTTATGGTATTTTTCGGTATCTTTATTTAGTGCATCAAAAAGAAGAAGGCGGCAGTCCGACAGAGATTATGTTTACCGATAAACCCATGATTATCAATTTATGCTTATGGGTCATTTCATCTGTTGTGTTTATTTATATCGTGCACTAATTGGTACACAGATAATGTAATCTTGGATTTACGATTTTGGATTTCGGATTTCTTTTAATCGTTCGACTGAGCGCTCACGACGAAGTCTCAAATCGTAATTCATAAATCTTAAATTTGTATACTATGAAATTAGAAAAAGCCCTTTTATTTAATCCCCCCGTAGGCCTTTATCAGCGCGGAGAAGACAGGTGTCAGGCCGAGGTGGATGGAGGCAGCGCCACGTCCCTCCGCCCACCCAATGACCTCGGATACATCGCCTCCATGCTGAGGCAGATAGGAGTCACACCCTTTATCGCCGATTATCCTGCCGAGAAGAAACAGTGGAATCACTTCAAGGACGATCTGAAAACTATACAGCCTGATTTCCTGGTAATGAGCATCACTACCCCTACCATCAAAGACGATATGAATGCATTTTCCATTGCTAAGACATTAAACCCGAATATATTTACCATTGCAAAAGGCGCTCACTTTTTTACCTGTGACAAGGAAGACCTGAAAGATGCGGTATACAACGTCATGGATACCGCCGTAGTTGGGGAGGCTGAAACGATTATAAACAACCTGATCCTCGCTAAAAGGCAGGAATCGGACTTAAATAAGGTCAGGGGAATTTTATTCAAGAACCACACTGGACAGATCATCCAAACAGCGCCAGAACCCTTCTGGACAGACCTTGATAAAATACCTTTTCCCGCCAGAGACCTGATAAAAAACCACCTTTACACGAGACCCGATACAAGCGAACCGCAGGCTACAATCCAGACCTCCAGGGGCTGTCCTTCACAATGTATCTTTTGCCTATCGCCCCTTATTTCCGGTATGAAATTACGGGAGAGGTCCGTAGGCAACATCGTTGCAGAGCTTGAAGAGTGCGTAAACAAATACCACATACGAAACTTCTTCTTTCGTGCAGACACCTTCACGATGAATAAAAAATCAGTGATCGAATTATGCAAAGAAATTATAAACCGTAACCTTGACATTGCATGGGTAGCCAACAGCCGCGTTAACACGATCGACGAAGAGCGTCTTACCTGGATGAAAAAGGCGGGATGCTGGCTGGTGGCGTTTGGGATCGAGTCAGGAAATGATGAAATCCAGAAGCAGATTAAAAAAGGCACAACCCAAACACAGGCACGCGAGGCCGTAAAACTCTGTAAAAAGCTTGGGATCAAAACCTATGGTTTCTATCTGATCGGTTTTCCGTGGGAAACAAGGGAAATGATCATGGACACCCTGAATCTTGCAAAGGAACTGAACTGCAACTTCTCTGAAATACACATTGCTGTACCTTATGAAGGAACGGAATTTTATGAGATTGCCAGAGATTTTGGAATCCTCGAAGAATCAGCCATTGGACATAATTATTTCTCAAACCCCGCCATTGGCACGCTTCACGTTACTAAGGACGAACTCATCGAGATGCGCAAAAAGGCATTAAAGTCATTGTATATGAATCCGCGTTATATCGCCAATACCCTCATCCATATCAGAAGCCTCGAAGAAGTAAAAAACTACACACGGTACGGGGTGCGGTTATTGAAAAACCTGCTGAAACACTAAAAGATAAGGGGCTGAAAACTTTCAACCCCTGCATGTGATACACTCATAAAACTTTTTGAACAGTTCCGCCACCACAAAGTATCCCCTGCCTCTGTCGTCTCTGTTGCACTATGCTGGTTCAGGGCTTGTAGCCCAAACCGAAACATTTTGGATCCAATCGAGGGCGATTGATCCAGCAAATACCCAGCCTCCCCCTTTTTCCCCCTCCAAAGGGGGACAAATAATTCTCCCCCTCTGTGAGGGGGACAAGGGGGAGGAATCCGCTTTTCTCAGTGCCCCTGCGCCTCTGTGGTTTGTGTTCCTTCTATTACCCTCTTGCTCGTCTTCCTCATCACGACCTCAATTTCCTCTGATTCACCCTCTTCCAATGTCACCTTTTGCTGATTTTTTCTATATCCCTTCTTCTTTGCTATAATCACATAGGTGTCGGCATCCAAATCAGTAAACTCAAAGAAACCATCTGCATCGGATGAGGCAGTCTTTATAACCTTCGTCTTTATCCCTCTGAGTTTTAACCGTACAAACTCTATCGGGTCACCCTTGATGTTCACCACGTACCCGTATATCTTCCCCTTTTCAATCTGCTCCATCATAACCACCCCAAGGTCTTTTACCTCACCCTGTTCAAGGCTTATATCCTGCGTCTGTGTCTCGTAGCCTTCTTTCTCATACGTAATGGCGTACTCACCCGCATCGAGTCCTCTGAACTCATAATATCCGTCGTCATCCGTCTCTGTACTGTCTGGTGAATTATTGCCAGTAATCGTTACAGTAACACCTTTTAATGGATTACCATCCTCGTCAATTATGAACCCAAAGACAATACTCTCCTGTGCTATTACTGATACTGTTAGTGTCTTTTTTAAACTACCTGCCTGAAAAACAATGGCAGCGTTACCTGAATTATTAAGAGCGGTAATTATAAATTCAGCCTGACCATTGGCGTCTGTAGTCTGACTTGCTGGTGAAACCACGATGTAGTTCTCGCTGGTCGCATCAAGTGTTGCCGTAACCGTTTCACCTTCAACTGCACAATTATCTTCACCTGTCACCGTTACATACACAATACCGCTCGCATTTGCCGCAAGAGCCAAGGTACTGGGAATCACGCTTATAGAAGTCGCTTCGCATGTAGCAGGTGTTGGTGTTGTGGTAGGAGATGTCGTCAGGGTAGTAAAAGATTTTTCCTCGCCAAGCGTGTAATCTGTATTACTCTTTGCCACTATTGGCTTGTAATAGTAAGTCGTCCCAGCCGATAATCCACTTATGGCGATGCTTACCGTCGTGTCTCTCGTACCACTCACCTGCTTTGCTTGCGATGTTGTAAAGTAAATGCCACTGGATATTCCGTACCCGAACCATACCTGTACGGTATACCCATTGGGATTAACAGTTGCATTTAGTGTCGCAGAGTTTGACGTTATGTCTGTCGCCGATTCTGTTGTTACTGATAGGCCGGGTGCTGGAGAAGGCGTCGGTGTCGGTGTCACACCACTAACGGTGTATTTTACCGTTATCGTGTCTGTCGTGGAATTGCCCGCATTATCTGTGGCGGTTACCGTGATTACATTATCATTACTTGACAGGCTTATATTGGAAATCGTCCAACTGGTTGTTCCGCTTGCCGTCCCATTACCACCCTTGCTATTACTCCACGTTACGGTTTTTATACCACTGGTACCATCCGAAGCGCTCCCTCCCAGGTTTATCGTGTTACTGGTAGTCGTATAGGTATCATCACTCGTAGGGCTGGTGATGGTTACCGTCGGTGACGTGGTGTCTAACGTGATGGAAGCGTTTGCGGCGCTTGATACGTTTCCTGAAGCGTCCTTATACCACACATATATCGTCTTGCTCCCATCGCCACCGCTCAAGGTATAGGATACATTTCCACTATAACTGGTCGTTGCAGTTACTGACGTCCAGCCTGAAGCGGACGATGCCGGTGTTGTAGATGAAGTAGATATGTAGTATCCGGAAACCATTACATCGTCCGTTGCTGAAAGGTTCAGGGTGACAGCGGTAGAGTTAGTATATAATGCCCCACTGTTGATGCTTACTGAACCCCTGGGCGCACTGGCATCCGGTGTAATAAAAGAGGTGTCGCTTCCATATGATGTGCCGGCGCTATTCTGCGCTGCTATCCGATAATAATAGGTGGTATTTGATGAAAGTCCGCTTATACCAGTACTCACCGTTGTTGTGCTCGTGCCGCTTACACCTTGTGTTGCCGTTGTATAGCTATAAGACCCTGTAGAGAAATCCCGTACTGGAACCATGCCGTCGTTGACAACCCATTCGCATTGACGGTGCCATTGAGGGTGGCTGCATTTGATGTTACATTTGTTGCAGCAGTGGTGGTTACGGTGGGGGCGCTGATGGTGTAGGTTACCTTTATCGTACCGGCGCCCGTATTGCCTGCACCATCTGTCGCGGTGACAGTTACAATATTTTCACCGGTAGAAAGGCCTATGCTGGAGATAGACCAACTGGTCGTTCCGCTTGCTGTACCACTTCCCCCTTTGTTGTTGCTCCACGTCACAGTGCTTATGCCGCTGGTGCTGTCTGATGCGCTGCCGCCCAGGCTTATGGTGCTGCTCGTGGACGTATAGGTGGAATTTGATGTTGGACTCGATATGGTCACGGTTGGGGCTGTCGTGTCCAGGGTAATGGAATCGCTGGCCGTACTTGACACATTTCCTGCTGCATCTTTATACCAGGCATAGATTGTCTTACTGCCTTCACCACTGCTCAAGAAATACGAAACACTCGCACTATAGCTGGTAGTCGAGGTAACAGACGTCCAGCCTGAGGCAGATGCCGATGGTGTCGTTGAACTGTCGGAGAGATAATAACCTGTCACTCCTACACTATCTGTTGCTGAAAGACTCAGGGTTACTGTAGTTGAATTGGCATACGAAGTGCCGCTGTTGATGCTGATTGAGCCGCTTGGAGCAGTGGTGTCTGCTGGCGCAGAGGTGGTAAATGAGGCTTCACTCCCATACGACGTCCCGGCGCTGTTCTGGGCGGCTATCCTGTAATAATACGTAGTGCCCGATGACAATCCGCTGATACCCATGCTTACGGTTGTGTCGCTCGAACCGCTTATACTCTGTGTGGTTGACGTACTGCTATAAGACCCACTCGTTGTGCCATACTGGAACCATGCCGTGTTGACGCGCCATTGGCATTCACCGTGCCGTTGAGCGTTGCGGAGCTTGACGTTACGTTCGTTGCTGAGCTTGTGGTTACTGTGGGAGGTAAAGACGGAGAATCTTCTATTACACTAACCGTATTGCTAGTAGCATTTGCCACATAGATACGGTTTGTTGAGGAATTGACTCCAACACCAGCAGGAGAACTCCCAACCGAAACGGTAGATAGAACCGTATTAGTAGCGCCATCTATTACACTAACCGTATTGCTATTCCAATTTGCCACATAGATACGGTTCGTTGAGGAATTGACTCCAACACCCCAGGGATAATTCCCAACCGAAATAGTTGATGTTACCGTATTGGTAGCCCCATCTATTACGCTTACCGTATTGCTCTGAGAATTTGTTACATAAATACGGTTTGTTGAGGAATTGACTCCAACCACATAGGGATAACTCCCAACCGAAATGGTTGCTGTTACTGTATTGGTAGCTCCATCTATTACACTTACCGTATTGCCACCCGCATTTGTCACATAGATACGGTTTGTCGAGGAATTGACTCCCACGTCATAGGGATGACTCCCAACCGAAATGGTTGCTGTTACCGTATTGGTAGCGCCATCTATTACACTCACCGTATTGCTATTACCATTTCCCACATAAATACGATTAGTTGAGGAATTGACTCCCACGCCATAAGGAGCACTCCCAACTAAAATGGTAGATACAACCGTATTGGTAGCTCCATCTATTACACTGACCGTATTGCCACTCCCATTTGTCACATAAATACGGTTTGTCGAGGAATTAACTCCCAACCGAAATGGTGGCAGTCACCGTTGGCGCCGCGGCCGCCGACGGGGTGTGTATTGACACTCCGACTCCGCTCAGTACAAAAAGTAGTAATAAAACTGGCATACAAAATGGCAGGTTTCTCATATTTCACTGTCTCCTTTCCTTTAGCAATGGAGAATTTGTCCATTTAGACAATATGTCTTATTTGGCTTGGCTTGGCTTGGCTTGGCTTGGCTTGGCTTGCAAGGATAATGCCATTCGCTTTCCCCTCAGAATTTATATGAAATATTCAAGGAATTAGCCTATATCAACCAATAATCAACTGTGTTTGTCAAGTCTTTTTTTCCTAAAAAGACTTAGAGCTTATCCGTAAATAAGTAGCTATTTTTTAGGAAACGTGTTATATTCAGTTCCATCTTTATAACCTTAGATTAATGGAGGTGAATAT
>Ga0233425_10001290_pt1 | contig 57648 bp, 49 predicted proteins | sample Watercolumn_Towu_2_FD_181712 | JGI IMG/M metagenome (GOLD analysis project Ga0233425, IMG submission 181712) | Freshwater microbial communities from Lake Towuti, South Sulawesi, Indonesia - Watercolumn_Towuti2014_140_MG | ecosystem: Environmental > Aquatic > Freshwater > Lake | place...
ATATCCTTCGATCGAGCATGAATGCTTCGATCTCAACGTAGCTGTGGCTTTCGCCGCCGGTTCCGTTTGGTGTCACGGTCGGGGGACCATGCCACAGCGCGAGCCGTGCTTTGGCCGCCGGTCATCCAGTCAATCACCGCATCGCGTGCGTTGCTACGGCTTGGCCTCGAGCTGAGCAAGGCAGCGCTGCAGATACTCGATGCTTTCGCGCGCCAACGCTTCGACACCCGGCTCGTAGTCGAAGACCTCGACGGATATCCAGCCGCGATAGTGCACGTCGCGCAGCGCCTGCAGGATCGGCATAAAGTCGATCGGACCCATGCCCGGTCCGCGCCGATTGGCGTCATTCGCATGGAAATGTGCGAGGTGAACTGAGTGTTGGCGGATGATGTCGGGGATCGCTCGGTCTTCCGACGCCATGGCTTTGACGTCCAGGTGCAGACGGCAATGCGGTGAGTCCACTCGTTGCAGGAGCTGCACCCCCGCATCCGCCGTGAGCAGGAAGTCGCCTTCTTGCGGGCCCAAGGGTTCGACGGCCAGAGTCACGCCGCAATCGCGAAAGACCGGGAGGGCCTGGCGAATTACATCCGCCGCATAGTCCAACGCCTGGTCGTGCGTGACACCCGGCAACAGATTGCGCTGTTTGGGTGAGCCCAGCACCATCAGGGATCCGCCGAGGTCCCGGCAGAGCCGCGCCAGTTCCGCCAGGTAGTCAGCCGTGCGCTGCCGCACTGCGGGATCGGGTGTCGTCAAGTAATAGCCTTCCGTGAATGCCAGCAGCCAATGCAGCCCTACGACTTCCAGTCCAGCGTCTTCTGCCTGGCGGCGCACTGCGCGGCGGCGCTCTGGAGTGATGTTGCGGGCATTCTTATCGATCGTGAACGGGGCAAACTCGATTCCCGTGTAGCCACACTGGCGCGCAAAGGCGAAAGCCTGGTCAAACGGCCAATCCTGGAAGGTCTCGTTGCAGATGGCGAGCTTCATGATTCCACCCCTGGCAAGCTTCGTTGCTGCTGTGACGTACGGCGGCGGTGCGGTTTGGGCTTGTCGCTCAATCTGCGACCGCTGGCCGTATCCGGAGCGCTCAAGAGCGGTTCCGGCGCGCCCTCCAAAGGATCGCCGGGATGGGTGTTGGCCAGTCGTTGCTGCACCCGCGCCGCGTATTCCTCCGAGATCTCGAAGCCGACGTAACGGCGTTGGAGTTTCTTGGCCACAACCAGAGTTGTTCCGCTGCCGGCAAACGGATCGAGAACCACTTCCTTGGGGTTGCTGCAGGCTCTTATGATCCGCCCCAGCAACTGTTCCGGCATCTGGCATCCGTGCCAACCGGAGCGTTCCTTGAAGGTGCCGGCCACGCGCGGAAAGTACCACGTATCCTGGTCGGCGCTGAACCCCTCCGGCAAGTCCTGGGGCCGCAGAATCCACGTGTCGTCCGGCAGGCGGCCGCGAGGATTCGCCCGGTGATCGCCATAGACCAGCTGTCGAGCGGACGGGATCCGAATGGCTTCGGCGTTGAACGTGAATTTCGCGGCGTCCTTGACCATGTGAAACAGGTGCGCGTGCGATCGGCTGAACTTGTTCTTGCAGTTCACTCCGAACGTGTAATACCAGACGACCCAGCTGCGGCACGTCAGATGATGCTCACGCTGCATCAGAACCTTCAATTCGGCGGCGAACTCGTCGCCGATGGCCAGCCAGAAGGTGCCGTCGGGTTTCAATACGCGGACGACTTCACTGATCCACTGGCTGCACCAGTCCAGATATTCATCGCTGGATCGGTTGTCCTGATAGACGTCGTAGGCGTAGCCGATGTTGAAGGGAGGGTCCGCGAATGCGAGGTCAATAGATTCTGCGGCCAGGGACTGCATCCCGGCGATACAATCCTGGTGGTGGACGACGTCCAAGGACCTTGTCACAATGAAGCCTCCTGCAGGAATCTCGCGCTAGTTGTCTGCTGTGTGTGGTTATCGTACCAAGACACGTCACAAGTACAAGCGACAATGGTCCGCCGCGAGAACGCAAAAACCCGATGAACCGCAGGCGTTAACGAGTGGGTGGGGGATAAGCGCATTTTTCGGCGTTGACGGCTGGCCGTCAGGACCAGACGTTGTCCGAGAACACGGGCCGATCCCCGTCTCTTCATCGACCCGTGAATGTCTGCCAAAGAGCCTGAAGCGGAGAACCGGCCATGCGATTTCTGAACCGCGCTGCGTGCGTTTCCTGGATCCTCGTTCTGGAGCTGATCTCCGCCATACCTCTGCGGGCGGAATGGAAAGCGGGAGTGGCCACGGTCAATATTACTCCCCAGCAGGCGATGTGGATGGCCGGCTATGGTGGGCGCGACCACGTCGCGGAAGGGAAGCTCACGGAGCTTTGGGCCAAGGCGCTCGTACTGGAAGACGGCCAGGGGCAACGCGGGGTGATCATTACGCTGGATCTGGTCGGGTTGGATCGCTCGTTCTCCCAGTCGATCTGCACGGCACTTCACGAAGTCCACTGCCTGTCCCGAAACCAGATCGCCATCTGTGTGTCGCACACGCATTCCGGTCCCGTTGTCGGGCGCAACTTGTCGCCCATCCACTATCTGCGGGTCGATCCGCAACAGCAGGTCGAGATCGATCAATACCTGGAGTCCCTGCGGGATAAGGTGGTGGAGGTTGTGGGACAGGCGATCGGAAAGCTGGCTCCGAGCCATTTGAGTTGGGGAAACAGTACGGCATCGTTTGCCGTGAATCGCCGCAACAACAAGGAGGCCGACGTTCCACAACTGCGAACCGAGGGGGCGTTAGTGGGACCCTGCGATCATGACGTGCCTGTTCTGGCCGTGCACGATGCGGAGGGCCAATTAGATGCCGTGCTGTTCGGCTACGCCTGCCACGCGACCGTGTTGAGTTCCTACCAGTGGTGTGGAGACTATCCGGGCTATGCTACAGCCGATCTGGAGGCGCATCATCCGGGGTGTGTGGCCCTGTTCTGGGCCGGCTGCGGCGGCGACCAGAATCCGCTGCCGCGACGCACCGTGGAGTTGGCCCAGCATTACGGCCGCCAGCTGGCCGCCGCGGTGGATGCCGCGCTGCTGACGGCGCGGTTGCGGCCCGTGGCCGATACGCTGCGCACTTCGTTTCGGGAAGTCGACCTGCGCTTCGCGGCGCTGCCGACCAGGGAAGCGCTGCAGACGGAAAGTCAGTCCCGCGAGAAACCGCTCGCCGCTCGCGCCCAGCTGTTGCTGGAGACCATCGACGCCGGAGGAACGTTGAGCCCGACCTATCCGTATCCGATCGGCTGCTGGCGCATTGGCGAAGAGATCTCGTTTGTCATCTTGGGGGGCGAGGTGGTGGTCGATTTTGCCTTGCGATTGAAAGCGCAGATGTCCGGGGCAAAGACCTGGGTGGCCGGCTATGCCAACGATGTCATGGCCTATATTCCGTCCCGTCGCGTGTTGCTCGAAGGCCGCTACGAGGGCGCGGATGCGATGGTGTACTACGGTCTGCCCTCGCCTTGGGCCGAAGACGTTGAGGAGACGATTGTGAACGCGGTCGCCGAGGACCTGGCCAGGCTCATGCCATCCGAGCCCGCTCCCGCCACGCCGTAGCAGCCCGTGCTATCACAACCGGCACACTTGATATGCCGGGAATGTTCGTGATCAACCGTACTTCCACAAGCCGCCACGTCCTGCCAGTGCCCTATGGTCCAGGCGATTTGTCTTCACGGCGATCGTCAGGAGGTTCGCAATTTCTGGTGGCCATGATACAATCGAAGAGTGCTGAAGGATCCTCAAGTGAGTAGAGGCAAAGCGAGGATTGCTTTGGCACCCCTTCCGCTATTCTTCTTTTCGATCTACCGGAACCGACCGTCGCGAACAGGTGAAGAGACGTGGCAGGACCCTATCGCAATATAACCACGACGACGCACGGAGACATCCTGATCCTGACGTTGGAACTCGATCAGGTGAAGGACTACGTGCTCGCTGAGGAACTCCGCTACGAGCTGATGCACGCCGTGAAACGTGCCCGTTTTCCGAAGATCATCGTCGATCTGCGGAAAATGGAATTCATGACCAGTCTGGCTTGCGTGGCTTTTCTGGGATTGAAGGCCGGGGTCCGCGAGCAGGGTGGTCGGCTCGTCATGTGCAACATGACGGAGTTCATTCGCAAGGTATTCAACGCCAAACGACTGCTGACGCCCTCTCACCATACGGGCAATGTGGCGTTCGAGGAGGCGAGCACGCTGGCGGACGCGATCGCTCGCCTGACGCAGTCCACGACCGTTTCCGCCGTTGAGCGTAACGCGACCGATCCCAACGAGCAGACCGAACAGGTGGACGCGGTCTAAATGGTCTTGCGTGATCCTGGGGACAAACTCATTAAGGGCGGCCGGGGTCCTGCCGTCTTTCGTCAGGTCGCCCACCTGTCACTGCGATCAGCGTGAGGTCTGCAGCTTGTCGCGGAATTCGCGCTTGAACTTCGTGACCTTCGGCTTGATGACCATCGCGCAGTAGCCCTTGTCGGGATTCTGTCGGAAGTAGTCCTGGTGGTAGGGTTCGGCCGGAAAGAACCGCTGGAACTCCACGATCTCCGTGACGATGGGACGGTCCCAAACTCGGTCCTGGGTGAGCTGCGCCTTGTACGCCTCGGCCGTTCGCCGCTGCTGCTCGGAATGGTAGAAGATGGCGGAACGATACTGAGTGCCGACATCGGGTCCCTGCCGATTCAGCGTAGTCGGGTCGTGGGTCCTCCAGAACACTGCCAAGAGATCCTCGAACGGAATCACGGCCGGGTCGAAGTGGATCTGGCAGACTTCAGCGTGACCCGTCGCGCCGCTGCAGACCTGTTGGTAGGTGGGAGAGGCCACCGTTCCCCCGGCGTAACCTGATTCGACCTTCGTTACGCCCTTGAGCTGTTCGAAGACCGCTTCCACGCACCAGAAACAACCCGCTCCGAATGTGGCCACCTCCAGTTTGCTGCCGGCTTGACCGTTCTCGCTCTGCTTCATCCTCCGCCCTCTGTCTTGCGCTGTCTCCGCACTTGTCTGACCGGCCAGGCAGGCGGCAACTACGCCAGCCCAGAACACGTTCGCCGTCACTCTTCCCATCCCCGTATGGCCTCCCCATGCGGAACGCTCATTGAATCTCCCCGCCGACCATCATTCTATCCGCCTGACGGCCGGGACTAGCGCGGATGATGCACGTAGCAAGAGAGCCGCCACAGAGCCACACAGAACACGGAGGAAGGCACGAGAGGTGAGATTCACAGCGCGCCGGATTCAGGACGAGCGAAATCGTTGCGCAACTGCTTGCCCTGCTTGTCCTTTCTTCACCCTCTGTGCCTCGGTGGTGAATCATCCGGGACTAGCGCAACGTCACGGCTTTCGTATTGAGTCCAGCGCGCACTTCCAGGTGGCGTGCTAGCTGGCGACTTTGCCGCCTCCTAGCACTTTCAAGGGGTGCAAACCGCCGAATTCCAGTTCATCGGACATCCAGGTTGCGTTATACTCCGCCGCTTTTTGAGCGGCTCCCCAGCCGTCGAGCCGAGGATAAACAGGTCGCATGATGGGAATACCGCGCAGGCAGTACTTCAATTTGGCACAGCTGTGGAGCAGCGTATTGTTGTTGCTCGCGGCGAGCGGCTGTGGATCGACGAAGACGCGCTTGGCCACCGAACAGTTGGTGATGTCCGATGCGGTGGACCAGGCGGTTTCCGAAATTGATTTCCGGCCGCTCTCGGGCCGCAAGGTCTTTCTGGACACGAAGTACGCCCAGAACACGAACGCGACCGCGAAACTGAACATCGGGAACAGTTTCGTCAATTCCGACTACATCATCAGCTCCGTCCGCCAGCAGATGATGGCTGCTGATTGTCGTCTCGTGGACACTCAAGATCAGGCGGACCTGATCGCGGAGTTGCGGATTGGCGCCTTGGGAACGGATGCCAACGACATGGTTTACGGCCTGCCGGCCAGCAGCGCAGTTTCCGGAGCGGCCTCGTTGGTTCCGAACGCACCGGTCATCCCGCCAATCCCGGAGATCTCAGTTGCCAAACGCGAGGCCCAGTTGGGAGCGGCGAAGATTGCGCTCTTTGCTTACGACCGGGAATCGCGCAAGCCGGTCTGGCAATCGGGGATCTCAAAAGCCCGGAGCACCGTGCAGGATTTGTGGGTGCTGGGTGCCGGGCCGTTTCAGCGCGGTTCGAGTGTCGAAGGTACGCAATTCGCCGGCACGAAACTGCGGTTACCTCACCTGAAGGAGGACGGCACGTTCGATGAGAGCCTGCCCGTCGCGTACGAAAACAAGCACGTGTTTGCTGCCCCGATGGGGAGCGTGGAGCCTGGCCCGGTTCTCACAGCCGGATTCGTCAAGGAGCTGCCCGGCAGCCAGCCGTCCAGTTCAGAAAAGCCCGCGGCTCCCACTGCCAAGACAGAGGCAGAGGAAAAGAAGGGCGACAAGGCGGCTGTCACCAATGCGGCCGCTGCTCCGCCTGTGGTGCCGCCGGTTGCCGCACCCCCGGCGCCTGTTGTGGCACCGCCTCCCAAGTCACCGCCGGCGACCGGAACGGCGGAAGCTCCCCAGGCAAATTCCGCCAAGGAAGGGGCGGGGCGGATCAACGTCTCGGACCGACCAGACTGAGACCCCTATTTGAGAGCAAACCATGTCAACTGCAGGATCCTTGACCACCGAGCCGCGGATTCTGATCGGTCCGCCGGGCGACTTGGAAGTCTGCATCCAATCGCTGGCGCTTCTGGACACATTGCGGCAGCAATTCCCGCGAGCGGTGATTCATTGGGTAGTGGAGGAGGAATACGCTCCGCTCGTCGCGGCCCATACCGCTTTGGACGGTGTCATTCGATTGCCGCGAAAGTGGCACCAGCGCTGGGGCCTGGCTCCTTCAGTCTGGCGCCAGTTGCGGCAGACAAGCAGCGTGCTGGCGCTGGACCCGCGCAGCTCAACGCGCAGCGCCTGGGTGTTGTGGTTAAGTCGTGTCCCGGAACGCTGGGGTTGGAGTGCGCCGCGAGGACGTGGTGGCAGCGTCTGGCTCAACAACCACCGAATCCCCACGGCCTCGGAAGTGCCGCGGACGATTGCTCGGATGCTGGACGAACTGATCACTGCGCCGCTGCCACCTCACATCCATGTACCGCGCAACACGGCGGCCGAAGCCGCGGCGGATGAATGGATTCTGGCCGCCCAGCTCCTGTGCGGCTTCGTTGTCATTTGCGTTGGCGCGGATGACGGTCCGGGAACGGCATGGGCCCGAGCTTGCGGGCGGCTGGCGCGCCAATTAGGGCAGCGCCGCGGTCTCACGACCGTCGTGACGGGTGAGCTGGCGACCCGCACGTGGCAAGAATGCATCGCGGCCTGCGCCGGTGGACACGCGCTACTCGCTCCCCCCCTGGATCTGTCCCAATCGGCCGCACTGATTCGAAGAGCGCAACTGTCGATCGCACGAGACTCCGGCTGGCTGCAGCTGTCGGCGGCGCTGGGTTGCCCGACGGTCGGGTTGCGTTCGGCGCCGAACGACGACGTGCGTCTGTTGTTCGGCGAGCAACTCCTCTGGTTCGACAGCCATCACGACGAGAATGGCGTGGGTCGGTTGTCTGCCGAGGAGACGTGGCGGGACCTGCCCTCGGAATCCCTGTTCCTCGCGTGCACCGGGTTGCTGGACCGGCACTCGGCCGCTTCGACCCGCGTCGCCTGACGATTCGCTCACATTCATGTTCGCAGCGGACCAGTACCAACTGTTGGATTTTGGCCAGGGCCGTAAGCTCGAGCGATTCGGTCCTTATATCCTGGATCGTCCGGCGCCGGCCTGTTCGGATGCGGCACCCCGGTTGGCGGAATGTTGGGCGGATGCGACGGCCCACTATGAGCGATCGTGCGGGGAACAAGGTGTCTGGCTGCCTCCCGATGCGCTGCCGGACCGATGGTGCGTCGTACATCGGCAGGTCACGTTGGAGTTGCGCCCCACGTCCTTCGGGCACCTGGGCCTCTTTCCGGAACAGGCCGAGAACTGGCTGTGGCTTGCCAATCGAGTGTCTCGCTCCAGCCGCGCGCTGGATGTCTTGCACTTGTTCGCGTACACGGGAGGCAGCACGCTGGCCTGCGCCGCTAGCGGGGCCCGCGTCGTGCACGTGGATGCCGCGCGCAATGTGGTGCAATGGGCCCGCCGGAACGCCGCCCTGTCCGGCCTGGCGACCGCCTCGATCCGCTGGCTGGTCGAGGACGCGACCACGTTCGTGGCCCGCGAATGCCGGCGCGGCAAGAGCTACGATGCGGTAGTTCTCGATCCGCCCAGCTATGGTCATGGCCCGCGTGGCGAGTCGTGGCAGATCGATACGGATCTCCTGCCGCTGCTGACCGGTTGCCGGCAGTTGGTCCGGGACCGCGAGTCGTTCGGGCTCCTGACCTGCCATTCACCGGGGTGGGGACCAGACGAACTGCGCCGGCTCCTGCGGCGATCCCGCCTCATCTCGGGATCCTCCGAGGTGCAGGCTGGCGAGCTGCACCTGACGTGCAGTGACGGTCGGCGTCTCTCCGCCGGCACCTTCGTCCGTTGGTCAGCTTGAACGGCGCAACGTGAGCGATTGCGGCCCTGGCGGCCGCGGGCAACAGGCGTTCCCAGAAACGAATTGGCCGATGACAATGGGGGGAGTAGCAACCGAGACGCCACGCTGCGTTTCGTCAGGGGAGCATCCACGTCAGGATCATTGAGCGGCTGCATGCAACGCATCACGAGTGTCCACAATCAGCGAGTGAAGGATGCGGTGCGCTTGCGCGATCGCCGCGCACGCAAGGCGCAAGGGCGGTTCATTATCGACGGAGTCCGAGAGATCAGCCGCGCTTTGCAGGCCGACGTGCCCGTGCGCGAGGTGTTTTTGTGCGCGGAATTGCTGCAGTCCGCGGAAGCGGAACAATGTCTGCAATGGGCCCGGCAGCGCGGTGCCGAGCTGTTTGCCGTTGCCCCGGCGGTCTTCGCAAAGCTGTCGTTTGGCGAGCGGGCGGAAGGGCTGGTTGCGGTGGCTGACTATCCGTCCGCGACGTGGCCCGCTTTGCGCCTGCCCGAGAACCCCTTGGTCGTGGTGCTGGAACAGATCGAAAAGCCCGGCAACTTCGGCGGCGTGGTGCGCACCGTCGACGGAGCGGGTGCCAGCGCGGTGCTGTTGGCCGATCCGGCAGCAGATCCGTTCAATCCCAACGCCATTCGCGCGAGTCTGGGAGCCGTCTTTTCGGTGCCCGTAGCTGCCGCGACCAGTCGAGATATCCTGGACTGGTTACGCGCACGCCGGTTGCGGATCGTTGCCGCCCGCGTCGATGGCGCCGTACCTTACTATGACGTGGACTATCGCGGTCCCACGGCCATCGTCTTCGGCAGCGAGGCCGCTGGCCTGACAGAGTTGTGGAACGCAGCCGATGTCCAATCCGTTTCACTGCCGATGCGCGGTCGAGTCGATAGCCTAAACGTTTCGGTCACGGCGGCGGTACTCCTCTATGAGGCGCTCCGGCAACGATTAGCGACGGGATTCGTAAGGTAGAATTGCCAGAATGCATGCCGTGGCAAATGAGGTTCAACCATGCCGACGTACGTGTACGAAACCGTTCGTCCCGATGGCAATCCCGGTGAACGGTTTGAAGTAATTCAGAAGATGACCGATGAACCGTTGAGCACTCATCCGGAAACGGGTGAACCTGTGCGCCGGGTCTTTCTGCCGTTTGGAATCGCCGGCCCGGTATCTCCCTGGAAGACCGATCGCGCTCTGAATGACGACCGCAAGCTGGAACGTCTGGGCTTCACCAAGTACGTCAAGTCGGCCGACGGTCGCTACGACAAGGTGGTCGGGCAGGGACCGGATCTCTTGCAGCGCTGACGGCCGTGCCGCAACGGAGGCGGCCTTTCCGTTGGTCCCCCGCATGCTTGGTCGGGTGCAGGGGACTTTGGAGTTGACACGTCGAACAGCTGCCAGTAGCGTTCATCTATACCCGGGTTTGCCCGGGGTTATCCGATTATTCCAAGGAGACTGTGATGAAGACGAGTGTCGATAGGGACCTGTGCGCGGGCTGCGCCGTGTGTGCGGACGTCTGCCCGGACGTGTTTGAAATGGACAACGAAGACAAGGCCATCGTGAAAGTGGACGTGGTGCCTGAGGACCTCGAAGACTCCTGCCGCGATGCGGCTGATTCGTGTCCCTCCGAAGCCATTGTGATCGAAGCGTAGTTCCGGTTTGGGAACGACGACACAACCTCAGGTCCCGGAGGTTGGCGGTCACCAGCGCAGCGTGCCTCACTCCTTGTCGCTGCGAAACCCAGTGAGAATCGCGGAACAACACCACGGAGATGCGGTGCGGCCGTGACTCCGTGGTGTTTTCTTGCGCGAATCACGCAGCAGCACCTGGTCCAAAGCAGATCGCCCAGTCCAGCGCGATACCCAGCGCGAAATGCTGCAGAGTTCCGGAAACAATCGAACGGGTCCGGAGTGCCAGCAGGCCCCACAGGAGTCCGCCGCCGATGGCGCCGAAGGTCTCGGACGCGGGGCTGCCAATATGCAGCAACGCCGAGGCCAGCGTCTGAATCAACACGGCGTTCACTTCTCCCGTGGATTCCCGCAGTCCGAAGAGCAGGAAGCCGCGGAAGTAGAACTCCCACCCTGCGTAGTAGCAGAAGTATGTCACCGCATGCAGCAGAAATGCCTCGGTGGAGATAGCGGCCTGAGGGTTGATCGGGAATTTCGTGCGCAATGCGGGATCATTCGCACTCAGGTATCCGGCTACGGCAAAGACGGGTACGAACAGCAGTGCGGTCTGCCAGGTTCCGCCCTGAAGTCGAAAGCTCAACCCGTAGGCACTCAGCCGCTCCCGAAACAAACCACTCACGACGAACCCCGGCAACACGCCCATCAGGCAGAGTGTGGCCAGGAAATGCCAGCGCGCCCCCCAGACCGGTGGCGGTGGATTGCTGGACGGCGGATACCACTGGGACAGCGCCAACGGTGAGGCGTAGTACTTCCAGGTCAACAACAGCAAGGACGACAGCAGCAGGATCACTGTCGCCTTGCGCTGTCTGCCAGTCACGGCTTCCCGTAGAACCTGTGGGAATCTCAGCTCTTCGTTTGTCGATTCTTGATCAGCCATGTGTAGGTGCGGCGCAGGCCCTCTTCCAAGGAGGTGGGATGGTAACCCAGTTCGTGCACGGCCTTGTCGCTGGAATAGGCCCAATCGACGGCGAACGTGCGGATCCAACCGGGGTGATGGTCGGGTACGTGCCAAACCACTCGGCCCGCTTCTTCAGCAGGGTGGCAAAGATCAACGGCGTGACCTGCAACAGCGGTAGCTGCCAATGCCGTTTGCCGCTGACACGGTCGATGGTTCGAAAGAACTCGCGCAGCGTCGCGTTCTCACCCCCAAGAATGTACCGTTGGCCAATCCGCCCGCGTGTCATGGCGAGCACGTGCCCGGAAACAACGTCGTCCACCAGCACGTAGTTGCCGACGTTGATTCCCCGATTCAACAGCACGGGAACGCGGCCCCGATCGTAGTCGTCGATCAACCGCGACAGAGCGTTGCCTTCGGTGAGATGTCCCGGCCCGTACACACGCGTGGGATTGACGATCACCACCGGGAATCCTTCAGCCGCCCAGCGCAGCGCATGTTGCTCGGCAATGGACTTCGATTCCTCGTACTCCGTCAGATAACGATCCGTGCTGCGCGGCGTTTCTTCATGAGCGACCGTGCCCGGGAGCGTGGGACCCAGCGTGACAATGCTGGAAGTCCACACGACGCGATCCGCTTGTTCACGGCGTGCTGCCTCGAAGACGTTCAGCATGCCCTGTACGTTGAGCCGGTGATACGTCTGGGGGTCACGCGCCCAGTTCTTGGCATAAGCGGCCAAGTGAAACACGTGCCGGCAACCGGCCATTCCCCGCCGCAGCGAATCCGGGTCGGTAATGTCGCCCAGAACCACTTCTGCGAGCGGGTGCTCCAGTGGCGGAGGACCGTCGAAATCCAGACCGGGTGGTGGCGGCGGATGGGCACGCCGGCTCAGCGCTCGGACCCGACAACCCTGTTCCACCAGCGCGCCCACCAGGCGCGTGCCGATAAACCCCGTCGCGCCGGTGACAAGGACAGGACCCAACGCGGTCATCACGGCAAGCTCCTGACCTAATCTGCCCGTACGTCCTGCCCCGGCAAAACACGTCCTCGCGACACATGCGGAGCAGAATCCAGGTGGCACCCGTGAACTCACACCAATCTATAGCGTGTGTGCCCCACGGCAAGTCGGCACCGCTGTCAGCGTGGCTCGCGGGGAATGCGTGCAGGCCGCGCACTGCGCACTCAGCGGGCGGGTCACCAACGAGCCCACACGAGGAATGCCGTCAGCGCCAGATATGCCACGGCCAAACCATCGGCCCAACGCCAGCGATGACTGGTTCCTTGCCGCCGCACATAGTCCAGCACGGCGCCTGTCGGACAGGCGTGGCGGCAATAGGCCATCGGCACGAGGCTCGCCGCGAGCAGGCCGGCAATCGCAACGGCCACCGTCGCCCATCCGGCCGAACGCCATAGATACGCATCGAAGGGCTCAATGTCGACCAGGCTGAAGGGCCACTCGCAGAAGGCTACCAGCAATACCCATAGCAGCAGCAACGGACGAAGGGAGTTCAGGCCCCGTGCCAACCAGCGAGGTACTGACCGGCCGCGGCGCAGCCGTCCACGCAACAGTTGCTGCGCGGCTCCGTGCGGACAGAGGTGATGGCAGTACACGTTGTGCTTGGTCGCCAAGGGGATTGAGAACGCGACTGCGGTCAACACGACGAGCCCCAGCGCATTTCGCCAGGGAATGCCGTTCTGGGCCCAGCCCACGAGCATCGCCTGGGAGAGTAGGTCTCCGTTGGTCAGGCCCAAGTAACCGATCAGTACGACCTGAAAACACCTGCGCAGCCATTTGCGTCCCCGTAACGGCGTGAAGACCAGTGTCAGCGCTCCCGCCACGACCACCAATGTGCCGCAACCACGCCGCAGAGCGGACTTGACCTGTTGCCACTGCCGCTCCTGTTGTTTCCGGAAGGTCTCGTAATTGTGGGCGGCCTGTACGAGCCCGCGGGCCATGGCGATGCTGGTCATGGTTGCGCCGGAGACACCTTCCACGCGAGCTGCCTGAAGATCCAATTCCGCCAATTCGCTCAACCGGTAACGGTGGAAGACCTCCCCGAAGTAGCGATCATCTCGGACGTAGCCCACGTAGGGTTCATTGTCATAACTGTGCCGCAGATGGACTCCGATGATGTGGCCATCGGGGTGCATTGCCACGTACGCGTCGCTGGGCCCCTGATACCCGATGATGTTGTCCGCAGCCGGCGAGGTGCGAAGCAGCCTGCCCAGAGACCGACCGCCTGCATCCCGGACGTGCCACACCGCCGGGTACGCATCGTCCACCACCAGAGTCTGGGCAGCGGGAAAGAATGCATGGGCGTCAGCCAGCGTGAGCGGTTCGGGGAACTTGAGTGATTCGGGGTTCTCGCCCAGCCGCGCGCGCAGACCTTGGAGGATGGAGAGACTGGTGAGCGTTGCTCCTGAAACGGCATCGACGTCGAGCGCAGCAGCTTCCCACCAGGTACGGCCAATGAATGCCTTCAGGAATTGTTGGTCCTGGGCGACTAGTTCCACATGATCACGCGTGTCGCCGCTCCGTTGGATCAGGCAGCCGCAGATCCGATCGTCGGGCAGCAGGCCGATGACGAGATTGGTGGAGCCGGAGAAACCGACGAACGCATCGCTGGCCGGCGCGGTTTGGATGACATATCCCAGCCGCCGGCCGTCGTCTGCCAGGACCGCGATCTTTCCGTGAGAACCTGCTTCACCGAGTCGTGTCGCCTGGGGAAAAATGGTCTGGAGCTGAGGCAGAGTAATGTTTGCCAGTGGCGGGCTGCCCTGCCGCGATCGGACTCGCTGCTGTTGCACGTGCAGTAATACTAGAATTGCGAGTACAAGGATCGCGCGCCCGATGTGCGCGGTCCACGTGCGCAGCCAGCTTGAGCGGGAATGCGCGCCGTTCATGGCACCGGCAATACCTGCACAGCGTCAGCGTGAACCGTTCCGCCCGCATCTTCGGCCGCCACTACCACGTTCAGTTTCTCGTCGCGGGCAAGTGGGAACTTCCCCAGCGAGATGAATCCGTCCGGCAAGGGCGGCGGTTCGCGCATGTTGATCCGTACCGTTGTCGTGCCGGCGGCACAGGTAATGGTCACCGGTACGCGAGTGCCGCGGTTTTCGTGCGGCTGATAAGCGAGCCGCAGTTCATAGGTTCCCGCTTGCGCGATCTGCGTCGTGAAGTGCATCTTCGCACCGCTGTTGGCGGATGCGTACCTGTAACCAAAGCCGACGTAGCCTCGCAGTCCCTCGCCGTGCGTCCATTTGCCTTCTTGGCGCGCATCCGCATCGTCCAGGATGATCCCCGCCAGCCGCGCGGGGTCCAAGCCCGTGGGTGGTCCCAAAGGCCCGGCCTGCGGGAGTGCGTCCGCGGGAACCTGGATCGGATCCTGTACGGTCGCACGGCGCGCCTTTCCCGGCAGTTTCAACAAGGCGTCCAAATCGGACCAGTGTTTCTCGTATACCATGCGTGGCGTGCAGTCGCGCTGAACGCAGACCGAGGCCGCGCGTCCGACGACCTCGCCCATCATGGCGCAGGTCTTCATCACGCGCACCGTGCCGAGCGCTTCGTGAGTCACGCTGATGCAGCGCCCGGCCATGAACAGGTTCTCGATGTTGCGCGAGTAGAAACACCGGTAGGGAATCGGGTAGCCGTAGTTGCGGTCGATCTGGTCATCGAATTTCGCCAGCGAGATGAACGGGTTATCCGGATACTTGGCGGCGTACTGTTCCTTCGGATAGTGCAGGTCGATCGACCAGGTGCTGGGCACGCACCCATCCGGGAAATCCCGTTTGTTATGGATATCCTCGACGGTCAGGACGACATCCCCCATCAGCCGCCGCGATTCCCGCGGGCCGCCCACATAGGCGATCCACGTCAAGTAGGCGTTCGGGTGCTCGTCCGCGCCGTCCTTGTTCTTCATGGCGTGAAACGCCCCGTACACGGCGCGCAGATTCCAATCGCGGATGCCCTCGGCATCGCCGATGGGATCCTTGTCGAATCCGCTTTCCCAGAACCACGGCCCGTGGTAGTCGCGCGGGTAGGGGAAGTCATTCATCGTCAGGTCGAGCGCCCAGGGGACGTCGGGAAAGGGGACTTTCTCGGCGCCCTCCGCCCAGGCCCACATGTTGCTCATGCCCATCCGGCCTTTCTCCTGCATTTCCCAGCTGGCACCGGCCAGGAATCCCACGGTGGCGTGACCGGTGCAATCGGCAAACAGCCGGCCTTCGAATCGAGTGCGCTGACTGGTCCGCGTATCCAGTGCCGTCACCGCGCGGATCTTGCCACCGTCCGTTTCGACTTCATCCACGAAGTGGTTGAAGAAGAGCGTGATGTTCGGCTCGGTCCGCACCAACTCCTCCTTCTTGGCATCCTCGAACTCCGCCGTGGTGCCGGGCGACTTCTTGGCATGGTCCGCGAACTCCTCGACAATCTCGCCGATGCGCGGATATTTGCCGCGGCGGATCTTCCCCTGCGCCCAGACGCGCACCTCGCTGGACCCGTTTCCACCCAGCACCGCTCGATCCTGCAACAGGGCCACCTTGCACCCCATGCGCGCGGCTGATATCGCTGCGCCCATACCTGAATAGCCGCCTCCCACGACGATCAGGTCATAACCGGATTGCACGGGGGGAACATCCGGAAGTGCCAGTATCTTGCGGCGCCACGCACGCAGCGCCTGGTCCTCGTGCGGCGGGGGGCTCTGCCCCGTCGTGAAATAGACCGCATCGCAGCGGCCTTCAAAGCCGGTCAAGTCGTGCAGTGCCAAAGTCACGGCGGCGTCCTTCACCTCCACGGTGCCCGCCTCCTGCCACGACCAGTCGGCCCCCTGCGTTCCCAACAGCGTGTCCAGCGCACGACCGTCGACGATCAGAGTGAACTTCCCCGGTTGTCCGGGAGCCTGCCAGCGCGCCACCCAGTCCTTGGTCCGTACGTACACGCGGTAGTTGCCGGTTTCCGCAAACCGGACGGTTGTCGTCGCATCGCTTACGGGACGACCCAAACCGTGAGCCAGCAAATAGGGAGAACCCATGGTGTGGATGAACTGCGTATCCAGCGACCACCCTCCCAGGTCGTGAAAGCTCTCCGCCTCGACGAAGACTTCCGCCGCCGCAAGCGGTACGGTCACCAGACTGCCCAAGACCAGCACGAGGGAACGCATCGTTGTATATCTCCCAGTAAGAATGTGACCGCCAAACGCGCCAAATGGTGCGTGGCACCTTTTTCCGGGCGGTCTGGGGAGGATGGGTAATTACTGTACTTCCTCCAGACTCTCAAGTTCTCTTGGCCTTTCCCTTGGCGCCCGCCTTCAGCAACTTGGCGGCCAGCTTCACGTTCGACACTCGAAAGAAAACGGTGCCTTTACTGTGGTCCGAACTGCCGTAGGCATATTCCACATTGATGCGGGCTTTCGCAAACCGGGTGGCCAGTTTCGCCAGTTCACCGGGTTTGTCGGACAGATCCACGGCGAGTACGTCGGTTTCGACGACCAACGCACCATGATCGCCGAGCACGTGCAAGGCCTTGTGCGGATCGCTGACCACCAGTCGGACCACCGCATGGTCGACCGTGTCCGACACGCTGATACCACGGATATTCACCTCATGTTCCGCCAGCGCTTTGCAGACGGCGGCCAGGACGCCCGGTTTGTTCTCCAGAAAAATCGACAGCTGCTTCTCAATCATGTTCTTGCCCTCCACGTTGTCGATATCGTTTGCGCAGTGCGGGAAATGCGTACTCCATCGTACGATGCGCCGCGCGCCGAGGCGCGAACGGCCCCGGCCAGCAGAAACCATCATCATTGTAGGTGAAGGGATGCCGTTCCGATATACGCGGCTCGACTTGAACTTTGACGGCCTACCGAGTAGGACAGGGAGACTGCACCAGACCATCGGGAGGTAACACATCCCATGATCGCACCGCTGCCACGACCGCGCGAATCGGGCTTGTTTCTGTGGGCCGTGATGATGACACTGCAATCTATGTCCGCACAAGACAACCTTCCCTTCAGGGACCCGCCGCCAGCGATATTGCAGCTGGCCGACGCTGATCTGCCGCCGGCCGTGTCCATCGACCGCCAGAACCGATACCTAGTGAGCCTGCAGCGGCCGGCATTCAAGTCGCTTCGCGAGCTGGCCGAACCGGAAGTGCGGTTGGCCGGGCTGCGCATCAATCCGCGCACCCGCAATCGATCGCGAACGGCCTATGCGGTGCGGCTGGAGATCGAAGAGATTGCCACGGGCAGGAAGATCGCCGTCAGCGGCCTGCCGCAGTCGTTGCGTATCGAGTACCCGCGTTACTCCCCGAAATCCCAGTACTTTTCCTGCGTGCTGGTGGAACCTGAAGGGCTGGCCCTCTGGGTTGTGGAGCTGTCGACAGGGTCGGCCCGGCGCGTGACACCACGGTGCCTGTCAGCCGTGTTGGATTATCCCTACGAATGGCTCCCGGATGATTCCGCGCTGTACTGCCATGTGCGACCCGCGCTGGAATCTCCCGTGGAAGAATCCGAACTTCCGGCCGGTCCCGCCATTCAACAGACCACGGGCAGCAAAGCGGCGGGGCGCACCTACCAGGACCTGTTGCGCAGCCAAGCGGATGAGCGTCGGTTCGACTATTTCGCCACGACGGAGTTACAGCGCTTTTCGCTCAACGGCGAATCCACGCCGGTGCTGGGGCCGGGTGTGTATCGCCGGGTGACCGGGTCGCCTGACGGCCAGTATCTGCTCGTCGAAGCGATTCAGCGGCCCTATTCGTACCAGTTCCCTTTCTCACGGTTTCCGTATCGGGTTTCCATTACTGACGGCCGCGGGAAGGTCGTGGCGGAACCGGCCGACAAACCGCTACAGGAGGACATCTCAATTGCTTTCGATGCGGTGGAACGCGGGCGGCGCGAGTTCCAGTGGCGCTCGGATCGCCCGGCCACGATCATGTGGGCTGAGGCGCTCGACGACGGAGATCCGGCGCGCGACGCGCCGCAGCGCGATCAGCTCTTTCAACTCCCGGCACCGTTCTCGGCAGCGCCCCGCGCGTGGTGTGCGACGCGCAACCGTTGGCAGCAAGTCCTCTGGTCCGACTGCGGCTGGGCCGTGGTAAGCGACTACCGTTGGAAGAATCGCAACTCCAGACTGTACGTCGTGGCGGCGGACGCGGAGCACGCGGAGCCTCGTGTCATCTTCGACTATTCCACGGAGGACCTATATCACCTACCGGGGACATTCGTCACCGTTCCCAACGCAGCCGGTCGCGATGAGCTGCTGGTGGATCGAGAGGGAACACATCTCTACCTGCAGGGCGAAGGGTACTCGCCGGAGGGAAATCGGCCCTTTCTCGATGAATTCGAAATCACCACCGGCCAGACCCGTCGTTTGTGGCGCGCCGACGGCGTTGCCACGTACGAAGACGTGATCCGCGTCGTGGACATCGACCAAGGCATCCTTCTGACGCGCGCGCAAAGCCCCACTCAATTTCCCAACTACTTCCTGCGCAAGCTTAACGCCCCCACAGAGACTCGACAGATCACCTTTTTCCAGAATCCCTTTGCGGCATTGCAGGGGGTCCAGAAACAGAAGATTCGCTATGCGCGCGAAGATGGGGTCCTGTTGTCAGCGGACCTGTATCTGCCGGCAGGATACGATGCGGTGCGCGACGGCCGCTTGCCGGTGCTCATGGAAGCCTATCCCACCGAGTTCAAGAACAAGGAAGCGGCGGGGATGATCGACAGCTCGCCGCATCAGTTCGTGTATCCGTCGTGGGGCTCACCCGTTTTCTGGGTCTTGCGCGGATACGCTGTGCTGCGGGACGCGCAGTTCCCCATCGTGGGCGAGGGAGACCAGGAGCCGAACGACACGTACGTGGAACAGCTGGTGGGCAGTGCGCGGGCCGCGATTCGGGCTGTGGAACAAATGGGAATCGCGGACCCGCAGCGCGTGGCCGTCATGGGGCATTCGTACGGCGCGTTCATGGCGGTCAACCTGCTGGCGCATTGCGATCTCTTTGCCGCGGGCATTGCCCGCAGTGGTGCCTACAACCGGAGCCTCACACCGTTCGGTTTCCAGGCGGAGGAAAGAACCTATTGGGAGGCGCCCCAGGTCTATCACGCCATGTCTCCCTTCGATCATGCGGACCGGATCAAATCGCCCATCCTGCTGATCCACGGAGAAGCCGACAACAACCCGGGGACTTTCACATTGCAGAGCGAGCGGCTCTTTCAAGCGGTCAAGGGCTTGGGAGGGCAGGCACGATTGGTGCTCTTGCCCTATGAGAGCCACAGCTACGCGGCGCGCGAAAACATCCTGCACATGCTGTGGGAAATGGACACGTGGCTTGAGACCCACGTCAAGAACCGCAAGTTGTGAGCGGCCCGCGGGAACCGGTCCCTCAACCCGTCTCGCGCGAGAACTCCCGGCGCGATATCGGACCAACGGTCTTCATGGATTCCCCGTTACGGGTCAGCACGCCGAGCGCCGTGGCAACCAGGGTTTCGAATACGCCGCGCTGAATCACGTCCCCCTTCTGGTTCACCAACTGGCGCACCCACGTGACCTTGCCATGGCGGCGTCCCGTTGACTGCAGATCCACGACTTGGGCAATCGCGTACACCGTGTCACCCACAAACGCCGGCAGCAGGAACTCCCATTGGCGAATGGCCACGAAGGCATCCGTGTGCACAGCGGGGCAATTGCTGCTCAGCCCGGCCAGGAACGATAAACCCAACAGGCCGTGTGCCACCGGCTTGCCATAGGCTGTCCGGCTGGCGTACTCATGATCGACGTGCAGCGGGTCGTAATCGCCCGTGAGATTGGCGAAATTGACCACGTCCGTTTCCGTGATTGTGCGCCCGCGACTGCGCCAACAATCACCGATTTGGAGATCATCGAAGGTAAGTGGTTCTGACATTCACACCTGATGAGTTGAACAGTGACGAACGGAAACTCCTTGCGCGGGTCCGTGCACTCCGCCAATTCTCGGACAATAGCCGAATTCCGCAAGCCCGAAAACTGCAATTCGTCAAACCTTTGTGGTCGGTCATTTCCAAAGAATCAGCTCGTGAGGGTTGGCGAATTCTGGATGATTGGGGAGTTTCCCAGGTTCCGAGGAGGCCGGTAGTCCGGGCCTTACCCGCTTCGGCTCGCCGACCGGAGGTCTGCTGACCCGAGAGCGCGATAGCCCGACAAGCTCAATACTCGTCGTTCAAGAGGTCCTGGTCGGCCCGATGGCCGAGCCGCACAAAGACCGCCGGGTCAACGGTTTCGGAGAGGAATTGGATGCTACCGTCACCGAATGCAAATTGAGCACCACCTGAGTGAAAGCTGCCAAAACCGCCAACTGCCAGCAGAGGATCAGCCGGGCGCTGGAAGGGTGGCAGCAGAGCGGGCGTGGCAGAATACGAGTGGCGGAGCGACCATGGCGGTACGGCGCCTTCTTCGCCGAACAGTACTCGCAGCAGCTCATCGCCTGTCAATTCGGACGTCTGCGGCTCCACGCCGGGGGGATAGTCCTGAGGTGGATACTCGTGCCAGCGCCGGTTCCAATCGGGACGCCAGTTGATGGGAACGCCCGTGTTTCGCAAGGTCGCGCGCGTGCCCGACATCCAACCCAGATCTCCGGTGATTGTATGCTTCTCACCGAGAAAGATGGTCTGTGAAGTCCCGTCTCGAACGTCTTCCACGTGCACGCGGCTGTTGAGAAAGAACACGCCGTGGTTGTCGGCATCGATGGGTGCTTCGAGTTCATGATGCACGCCGGCGTATTCGCTGTAAGCCTTGCCGAATCCGCTGGACGGGCAGCGCAGCACGGGCAGATTCAGCCGCCGCACCGGAAGATTGGCCGGCGCATAAACACCCACGGTGCGATCAATGTGGCGCGCCGCATTGCGTTGTTCCAGGTACGGCAGGACGGCCGTGATCCAATTGTGATGGTGGCCCAGGGCTTCGCTGCGTATCGGACCCTCGGGCTGCAACGTACCTGCGGGAAACACCTGGTGCTGCATTTCGTACTGGCAGACCGCCAGCGAGAGCTGCATCAGGTTGTTCGCACAACTGAAGCGGCGCGCCGCTTCTCGAACCGCCTGCACTGCCGGCAGCAACAGGGCGACCAGGATACCGATGATCGCGATCACGCAGATCAGCTCGATGAGCGTGTAGGCCCGCCGCTCCGCGCGTTCCGGAAACGCGTGTTGCGGCGCGCGTGCTGGTCGAGTTCGTTGACGTTGCCAGGTCGTGCTCATGCTGTGTGCTTGTCAAAAGGCTTCGCGGAACCCATTCAGAAATCGTCCATCAGTTCCCCGTCCGCGCGATTGCCCAGGCGCTGGTAGACGCTGGCGTCGATTGTCTCGCTGAGGAAACGAACGCTGCCATCGCCCAGCGCGACGTTCACTCCACCTGGATGCTCACTCGAGAATCCGCCGACTTTGAGCGGGTCCGGGTCCTGCACGCCGATCTCGGGATCGGGCAATTCGAGGGCACCGCCGCTCGGCATTGAACCTTCCGGCCCCCCTTCGGACATCATAGTTCCGGGCATGCCCATTCCTCCCATGCTCGCGGCTTCCGCGGCTGCTTGACCCGGCGGCTTCGACGGGCCCTTCAAGGCATTTCGGTCTTCCTGCCGCTTGGCCAGAATCGCATTGATGGGCGTGCCGGTGTTCCGCAGCGTAGCGCGTGTGCCGGACATCCACCCGAGATCGCCGTCCAGTGTGTGCTTTTCGCCGATGAACAGCGTTTGCGACGTGCCGTCTGCCACGTCGTCGTAACCGATGTGGCTGTTAAGGAAGAACACACCCTGATTCGACTGGTCAATGGGTGCTTCGACCGGGTGATGCACGCCCGCGTAGTCGGAATACCCTTTGGCATTCGCCCAGAAGGAAGGGCAGCGGAACAGGGAGATCGCCAGCTGGCGTACCGGCGCGTTGTTCGGATGATAAACCCCCACTTGGCGATCGATATGCTGGTACGCGTTCCTCTGTTCCACGAAGGGCAGCAATTGCGTGAGCCACCCGTGATGGTAGCCTTCGGCCGCGCTGCGAATGGGTCCCGCCGTCTCCACTGTCCCTGGCGGATAGGTGCCGTGCGTGGTTTCGTAGTGATTCACCGCAATGATGAGCTGGGTCAGATTGTTCAGGCATTGCGTGCGGCGGGCGGATTCCCTGGCGGCCTGCACCGCCGGCAGCAGCAAGGCGATGAGTATGCCGATGATAGCAATCACGACCAGGAGTTCGACCAGAGTGAAGCCGGTGCAACGGCGAGTGTTCATGGCGTATCTCCCCCAGCGGGTAGTTGGATAACCAGTTGCTTGCGATAGGCGGTTCCCGACAGCACGCTTTCGGGAACGCGGGCCTCGGCGCGAATCAGTCGCTTCTGTGGTTGATCGGGAACGGTCTCGACGCGAATTTGTACAGCGGACGGGAGCAGTCCTGCCGGGCCGACCACCGAAAATTGCCACACTTCACCGGGGTAGTCGGCCTTGCTGCGCAGGGCCGCGGCGGCGCGGGCAACGCCCGCTTCCGCTAGCCAGAATGCCTGCAGGCGCTGCAGTTCCGCGCGTGCCATGCGGTGTTGCAGAACGATGGACCGCGCCAGCGCTGCTCCGAGCAACAGCGCTACGATCAGGCACACGATGGCGGCGGTCAGTACCGATCCTCGCGTGTGGCGGATTGTCGAGCGCGGAACCACGGAATTTCCTTTCAAGTCACGGTGCCCATCGACGATCGAGACCAACGGCCGCCACGATGCGCGGATCGGCCGACGCGTTGTCAGGAAACCGTCCTGCCGACGGGTCGTGGCGAATCAGAATCGAGACCAACAAGCGGTCGGGCGGCCCGGTGATCTCGTATTCCGCCCGCCGCTGGTCGGCCAGGCGAAACGAGTCGCGGTGTGCGATCTGGTCACCGCGGGACACCGTTCGCACGACGCGCTCCGCACCCGTCCGGTATTCAACGCGCAGGCCATCGGGTCCGCTCAACACAAAACCGTGGGGCGCATTCTCTCCCGGCAGCGGTGCGACGGCGCTGGCGCGATGGGCGTCGCTGCGCAACTGGAACCCCAATCGCGCGTGGATCTCCGCCCTGTTGACCCGGTCACGAATGTTGCCTTCCGCGCGGAACAGGCTGGTCAGTGCCACCGCGACCGAAGTCAGCACCAGCGAGGTGATGGTCAAGACGACCAGTAGCTCGACGAGCGTGTACGCGCGCGGTGCCGATCGCACGGGACTCGGGTCCGCGCGTCGGTTTCTGCACGTGGTCACAAAAACTATTCGTCGCATCATAGCGCGCGGGCCTCGTCGGGAAAACGCCAGGCGCTCAGCTGTACGGGATGTCCCGGGGACGCGCCTGGCCGTGGCCATTGGACACGGACGCGGATCTCTCGGGACGGAGGTAGAGTATGTTCGATCACATCGATCTGCACTTCGCATCGCGGCAAGACGGAGGACGCGCCGCTTTCCCGCAACGGCTGCAATTTCTCCGAAGTGAGTTCGTCCCACGGGCTGGCCGCGATTTGCTCCAACAGATTGGCGGCCAGCGCGATCGCGTGTCGCTGCTGGGTCAGGGCCTGGCCCTGTCTGGCAGCCAGGATCAGTAGTTGCGCGATCGCAGCCAAGGCCATCGCCGTGACCAATGTGGCCACGCAGACCTCCAGGAAGATCGCTCCGACGCGGAGACGTTTCATGACAAGCCCTGAATTAATGAAACCAACGGCAGGAACAGGCCAATCACATGGAACGCCACGACAACGCCAAACACCAACAGCACCACCGGAAACAGGATGTTCAACCAAAGGCGCAAACGATAGACAATGCGCCGCACAGTGCTGTCCGCCATTTCATCGAGTGCCCAGGCCAGGTTGCCGGCGCGTTCCGCGGACTGCAATACGGCGAAGTCGTATGGTTGCAGGAGACGAGCGTCACGCAGGCTTTCACACCACCCGGTCCCCCCTTGCATGCGTGCCTCCGCCGCGCTCATGCGCAGCCGCACGCTCGATCGCGGATAGACCTGCGCCAGCAGCCCGATCATCCGCTCCAAGGGAATTCGCTGCCGCACCGCGTGCCCCAGGCTGCGCAGAACCAGCGCCGCGTCATGGCGCGCCGTCAGGCGATTGACCACCGGGAAATCTCGCGGCAACCAGCCAATGTAGTATAAGACCCCCAAGCCAACGATGATGAACGCCACCAGGAAGAACGGCGATCCCAGAAACCAGTAGCTCACGGCGACGCGCGACACCTCGATGACGGCTTGCGTCATGGCGGGTAAACGCAGATCAAACTCCTCGAACATCTTCTGAAAGACGGGGACAATCTTGAGCATGAGGAACACGACGACGCCAATCAGCACGTACGCGATGACGCAGAGATAAAAAAGCTTCTCGAGGATCGAGCGCAACACAACATCCAGATCCGTCTCCGCACGCGCGATCTGTTGCATGGCGGTCGGCAGCGTGCTCGTCTCCAATCCGACGTGCAACGCCAGCGCCGCGTCGGTCGGGAGCGGCGTACCCGCCGCAGCGAGTGCCGCCGGCAGCGGCGTACCCACCTCGAGGTACTCTGCCATTCGCCGCACGCGATAACCGATCAAGTCCGCTCTCTCGTCGGCGTACGCCCGGGCTGCCTGTTCCAGCGGGATCCCCTGGGAAACCGCCGTCGACAGGTACCAAAGCAGTGAGCGACGCTCCAGCATGCGGCGGCGTGCGAGGCCCATCAGCACGACAAGGAGCAGGGCCAACCCCCCGACAATCGAGACAGCAGCCACGCTAGTGACCAGCAGACTCAGGACACACGAAACGACCACGCTCCAGGCCAGAGTCCGTATCAGAAAAGAGACGCGGCCTGCCGGTCGGTTTCCCGCAGGCAGCCAGAGGTTGGCCATCCAGACCACGACGTAGCCGATCGGAATCGACAGGAACAGCCACACGACGAAAAGGTGATAGGCGTTCAGTGTCATGAAAGACCCTGAATCATGGAAATCAAGGGGAGAAACAGACTGACCACCCCGAAACTGATCATCAGCAGTACGACGATGAATACCAGGGGCGGGGAAATGGAGCAGAGAAAAACGGCCCGCAGCCGAATTCGCTCCAGAAACATCGCCGCGGCATTTCGCAAGGCATCCACGAGGTTTCCCGACTTTTCGCCCCAGCGCACGAACGGGAGCAGAGAGGCCGGCACGCCGCGAGCAGTAATCAATAAACTGGACAACGACTGGGCCTGCTCACTGCGCGCGCTCATTTGACCGCACACTTCACGGAAACTGGCGTCGCGCACGCCGTCACCCGTCAATCGCAGAGCCTCCGGTAAAGGTACGCCGGCCTCGAGAAGCACCGCCAACAACTGGGCAAATTCAGCGGAAGCGGACCACTGCCACAGCCGGCCCACGATTGGCGCTGCATACAACAGGCGCCGCGCTGCACCGCGGCCGATCAAGCCGGGAATACCCCACCGGAGCACCACCCACAGCAGCGCGGCTGTCACCAGGAACCACACGCCCAGTTGCCGCACGGTCCACAGCGCCACGTCGCTGGCGCTGATCAATAATTGCGTAGCGGTCGGAAGCTCCAAGCCAAATTCCTGAAACATCCGCTTGAATTCCGGCACGATGAACACCGGTAATACCAACAGCAATAGGATCGCCAGAACCAGCACGACCAAAGGATAAGCTACCGCTTGCCAGACGCTCACCAGCGCGTCGCGAACGGCCAGCTGCTGTTGGGTCAATTCATCCAGCACGTGGCCCAAGCGTCCCGTACGGGCGGCAGCCAACACCAACCCGTGCACGTGCGGCGGCACGGCGCGTGCGTGCTGCTGCAGGGCCTGTTCGAGTGTCTGCCCCTGTTCCAAACCCTGCGCCAGTTGTTGCAGCGCCGCGGCCGAGCGCGGTTGCCGAGATTCCGCTGCAGCCGCCCGCAAGCCGGCAGCCATCGGCAGCCCGCCATGAGCCAATTGGCTCACCTGATCGAAAACGTCCGCCACCACGGCTGGGGATTTCCAGTCGGCGGCCACTGCGGAAATCAGCTCTCCGGAAAGATCCTCGATGCTGAGCGGTTCCAAACCCACATCGCGCAGAAACCGTTCCGCCGCCGCGCGGTCCACAACATCCAACTCACCCGTCAACCGAGTGTGGTGCGTGTCGCGGGCTACATAGCGGAACCTGGTCATCGCGCGAATCAACTCAACTCAACAAGAAGGTTGTAGAACGGAGCGAGCACCGAAAGCGCGTAGAACAAGACGATCAACCCGCCGATTCCGGCCGATAGAAAAATGGGCATATAGAGTCCCAGCCACAGCCCCCAATTTGCCACTCGCCGCCGATAGCCGCCGGCCAGCCGCTTCAAGGAACTTGCCAGCCGCTCCGGGCCGATGGGGGTCGCAATCAGCCAACCCAACAACGGGGGAATTCCTTCCGGAATCGCGCTGGAGGTATCACCCCGCCGCAATCGCTCGGCCAGGGAGGTCCCTGCCCGCTGCAGAGCCGGATCACCGCTGGCAGCTGCCGACAACGTAATCGCTTCATCCAACGGAACTCGTTGTTCGACGAGCAGTGCCAGGATCTCCGCAAACGTTGCGGCGCGGCCCACATGCAGCACGTGACCCAACAGCGGCAGGCCCGCCAGGGAACTGCCGAAGGATCGCGCGAGCGATGAGCGGTAGATCCACCAGCCAATTGCAGCTACCAGCACGAGCCAGAACCAGGGAAGGACTCCGTCGGCGATCTCCGCACCGCGGAGCAGCGCTTCGTACCAACCTGGCCGAGGTATGCGGAGACGGTCATAGGACCCGGCCACGACCGGCATGAGACGGAGGGTGATCAGAGGCAGGAGAATCGTCGCGATCACCAATAAGGCCAGCGGATACACCAGGGACACAAGGGCCGTCCGCCGAATATCGGCCACGCGCCGAATGGTGGAGGAGAGGCTCTCCAATGCCGCGGGCAAGCGGCCACCGCGCAGACCGGCTGCAATTACCGCGGCGTAGACGGGAGCCAACTGATCGCGCGATTGCTCAATCGCCTGTTCCAGGCTCTGCCCCGCCGCGAGCCGTTCGCTCAACACGGATGCCGTTTTGCCCAGATCACCGGGCAGATCGCGGCCCAATTCCCGCAGACCCTCCGGCAACGGTACCCCGGCACGAGTCAGAGCGGCGATTTCATCGTTCAACGCGACGAACTGATCGAGCGACACCGCCGAGGAGGAGGACATGGCTGGCCCCGCGTGGAAGAACCGCCCCAACGCGAAACTGCTCACATTGTAAAGGAGCATCAAGCCCGCGAGTAGCAGGGCAGCCGGCCGGTCAGGGCCTTTCAGTTTTTTGATAACAGGTGGAGCGTTCGGCCGTGCACACCCAACGTGCCACACAACGATTTGCCATCCATGGCGACCGCCTGCAGCGCATTGGGGGAGGGCGGCGCTGCCCGCGCCAGCAGTTGCTGAACCCAAGGTCGCAACACATCTTCCAGCACGTGCGGCGCGAGCATGGAGCGCGAGATCGCGAACGAGAAGACCATCGGACGACGCGTGTTCTTTCGAGCTGTCGCGTTTTCGCGATTGAAGACCTGATTCGACCGCGTTTCGCCGTCGCGTGCCGCTGCCGGCAGGAGATCGCGAAACCACGAAAGGGAAGAACTTGCACCGCCATGTCCTTTTCGCGCTGTCGCGTTTTCGCGATTGAAGACCTGATTCGACCGCGTTTCGCCGTCGCGTGTCGCTACCGGCAGGAGATCGCGAAACCACGAAAGGGCGAAACCGCGAAAGGGAAGAACTTGCACCGCCATGTCCTTTTCGCGCTGTCGCGTTTTCGCGATTGAAGACCTGATTCGACCACGTTTCGCCGTCGCGTGCCGCTGCCGGCAGGAGATCGCGAAACCACGAAAGGGCGAAACCACGAACGAGAAGACCATCGGACGACGCGTGTTCTTTCGCGCCATCCCGGATAATGCAGGAAACCAGAGGAGCAGCCACAGAGCCACAGCGGGCACAGCCGGTCACTTCCGCACCACGCGCGGCGCCGGCCAGGGGAGTCCAAGTCGGGGACTTCTTCCCCCCGATCACCATCGGGTAGCGCCAATCGGTCCTGGAGGAGTGTGGAAAACCGTAACGGTCGGGGGGAATTTCTCGATTTGGCGGAATATTCCGCCGATAACGATTATCCGGGTACATGGTGATAGGCCACGCTACCTGCGCAAGCCCGTCCGGCGGCAGGATTTGCCACGGAGGCGTGGGGGGGAAACGCGCGGGCCTTCCTGCATGATGCTTCGTGGGATTCTCAAGGAAGGGACACTCGATGAACCGTGTCGCTGTGGCCATCGGATGTTTTGTCAGCGTCACCCTGCTGCTGAGCGGCTGCTGCGGACCCTGCTCGAACTACACCGGTGGTTATGGGCCCTATGGGGACTCGGTGGCCGGTGCCTGTGATACCTGCGGACCTGGTGGCGGCGTCTGCACGCACACCCGGAACTTCTTGGGCTGTGCGTCCGGTTGCGGCGACGTCTATTGGGGGGAATGGCTGAGCGATCCGCCGAGTTGCGGCGATCCGTGTGATCCTTGCGGCGGGTGGACCGGACCGGGTTATTGCGGCCCGGCGGCGCCGTACGCCGGCTCCTGCTGGTCCAACCCCTTCGCCTGGTGTGGCGGCGGCTTGTTCGGTCTGCGTTTCGGCAGCACAAATGTGGGGTACTCTTCGGGCCCTTATGATATGGGTCTGGACGTCATGGATGGCGGGGTGATTGTCGGCTCCGAGGGCGGAGAGATCATCATGGAAGGGGACGGTGACAAGGAAGCCACTCCCCGGGAACCGACGCCTGCGAAGCGGCCCGAGGCGCGCCTGCGCCGCACGGCGCCGCAATCCGTTCCGGCGAGCAGCTTCTCCGGGCGGCGTCTGAGTCCGCCGCGCACGGCGACCCGCGTTATGCCTCGGCACACAACTCAGTCCGCGCGGCTGTAGTGCTGTTTGCAGAGGCGAAACAACGTGTAGGGGTCAACCACCTCGAACTCCACGTCGGGATGTTTTGACCGCAGTGTTTCGAACGTCTGCAGGATCTGCGTAGGCCCCACCCACACGACGCGGAAGAAGTAGAACCCCGGTTCATCGGCCTTCCGGGTCCGCAGGAACTCGTAGAAGATCTCCGCCGTTGGTTCTGGCCCGGCGAAATTGCAGGCGTTGTTGATCAACTGCAGGACGGGCATTCCCTTCCAGACATGCGGCTGGGGATGCCGCCCCCCGGTGCCGTGCAGGTCCATCACAATCGTAGCGAAGCCGTCCGGGGCAAACTGCACAAACGCGTCTTTCACAGCGTCTGACGGTTGATCCCAATCCAGAACCATGGGAGCCATCGTCATGTCGGTCTCGCGAAAGAACCGCTGATTGTGAGTGATGAACAGCGGCAGGTGTTCCTGGCGCACACGGTTGGGGTTCATATATCCGGCAGCGCTGGCGTCGCTGGTGAAATGATCGTTCTCCGTGGCCGTCTCATACAAGTAGGTCACGATGTCGGGGAACGTCTCCACCAGATTCGGGTTGATTCCCCAGGCCAGGGGCAGCTTGCCGCGGTTGGGATCCTGCCAGTGCTGAGGCAGGAACTGATACAGCGGGGTCGTCGAATCGTAGTCCGCCATGAGGATGCAGACATAGGCTTTGTTTGCCAAGGTATCCGGTGGTGCCGGCCGCCGTTGCCGGACCGGCCGCCAGGGCGACTGGCTGTGCAGCGACTGGTTGTAGCAATCGCTGGCCACGGTGTTCTGGTAGCAGTTGTAGGGTGAGATCAGCCAGACCGTTTCCCACTCCGTGGGCACGGGGTCGTGGGCACTGGCGTGGCCCGGCACGTTGCTGTATTTCGCGAAGGCAAAAAATCCCGCCAGCTCCGTCATTTGCCGGCCGGCGGATTGCGCGAGCAACTCCTGCAACATCAGGTGATAGGTCTGCAGGTCGGTTCCCAGCGATTGCGCGGGGTCATCCTGGGGTTTCTCATCACCCCAAGGCGAAAGATCGAATACGAATGCCCGCTGTCTCACCGCCCAGTCCCGCGTTACGACGTAGCCCAGGTCTCCCCGAGCGCGCGTCGAGAAGGCGTCCTCGTACAAGCAGAGCAAGTGTGCCGAGCACCGGCCGCGCGCCAGATACTCGCGAATTGCCCAGCGGTAGGCGTCATTCTTCTTGCTGCCCGTCTCCTTCCCGGTGAAGCGACCGCGGAGATCCGCCAGTACGGGCAGCTGCCAGCGCGCCAGATATTTGTCCGCCCACGTCGGACTCAGAACGACACCGTCCTCCACGCCGGCGATCGTCGTCGCGACGTTGACGCTGGCGGGCACCTCCGGATCCCAGATGACCGCTCCCCGCACCTGCTGGCCGGCGAGCCGCACCAGCGCTTCGAGATCCGCCAGCGGTTGCAGTGTCTTGCCCTGCAGCCAACGCACGTCCTGAGACAACGTGCGCAGCCAGGACTGCGGCCGAGAGTCTTTGCGTGAAAACAGATACACGCGCGGCCCGGCGCGATTGACAATCCCCTGCAGACACGCGGCAGCCAGTGCTTCGTCGTACGACTCGGATGTTCCATCGTGAGTGAGCGTATAAGTGAAGAGCGTATCAGCAACCGGAGCGGCCGGCGCCGCGGCATCGGCCGACTTAGCGCTCATCAACATCGGCCCGAGGACAACGACTGCCAATGCAATCATGCGGGAAGCGCGGTTCATAGCATCCACCTCTTTTCCCAGACGTTTTCCGTCACATGTTGTTTCTGCCAATACGCGGGCCCGGAGGGCCCCAACATCCTTTGCCGGGGCCGTGAGGCCCCGGTGAGCAGACTACAATTGTGGTAGAGGCCCACAGGGCCGACACATCCACGGGGAATTGTACAATGAGCACTCATCAACAGCTGCTCTACCACATAGTCTTCAGCACAAAGAACCGGCAGCCGTGGCTGACCGACGGCTTCCGCGAAAACGTCTTTGCGTACATTGCCGGCGTCATCCAACACTTAGGAGGTTTCCCTCTACGAATCGGAGGGTACTACGAGCATGTCCATCTGCTCACGCGAATCCCTGCTAAGCTGGCGCTGTCCGAGTGCGTTGGCAAGATCAAGGCCAATACGAGCAAACACATCAACAGTACGAGTCACCTTCCCAGGAAATTCGGTTGGCAAGATGGGTACGGCGCATTGACCGTCAGTATTTCGCAGAAAGACCGTCTGATCGCGTATGTTGACCAGCAGATGGAACATCATCGGGCGCGCTCGTTCGAGGATGAGTATGTCGCTTTGCTGAGGCGACACGAGGTGGAGTACGACCCTCGATATCTTTGGGACTGAACGTGTCGGCCCTTCGGGCCTTGGACCTTCCTGGTGCCGTAGACCGGTGGCTCACGCCACCGGCAGAGGATGTTCCGGGCCTCCGGCCCTGATGGTTAGGGGCGGCGAAGAAATAACTTGATCAAATTCACAATGCTCTGAGCATACGGGTGCGATGTTCATTACAAGCCAGTGGTCAAGTTACTTTTTCGCGGGCACTTGGTTGTCGCCCGACGGGAGGGAACGAAACCCTCGCCTTCAGGCGAAACCTCCAGGGTAGGTCCGGCTTTGTCTTGGTGCAGGAGCCAGCCCTCCGAAGATACTCGTCCGGACGCTATGGCCAGCAGGTGAGAAGTGCGAGCGTCTTTCATCCACCGGGTGGGGCTGAGCGGAGGACTTCAGTCCGTAGGCTAAATGGCGTTTCGCGATTGCGGGGCGCCCTTGCGTTGTGGTGCGGTCTCGTGACCGCACCACTCGTGGGAGGTTTCATGAAGTGGACCGGTCGGGAGACCGGTCCACAACTCGGTGAGCGTTCCCAAGATCACGCAAGGCCGTTTAGCCCGCCGCCTTCGAGGTCTTCGCGTCACAGGCAAGGACCGTTCACTTTCTTCGGTTCGGTCGGCGCGCGGCGCCCTCGGAATGGATCTCTATCCTCGTCTTCTTCCGGCCGCTCACGAACGGGCTGTCCGCGATGAAGAACCTCAGCGGCAGATCGTGTGCCGAAGTGACACCAATGCGCGGCGAATTGCTGATGATCGGTTCCGGCGGGCAATCAGGGTCTGCGGCAATCCACACCTGCTGGCCGCTGGTCAGGTCCCAGCCATCGAGTTGGCGATTCACTGCGAACGCTTCGCACAACCGCGCGGGACCGCGCGCCAAGTCCTGGAGTTTGCGCTGACCGCGGCGTTGCCCCATCAAGTCCACACCTGCCAAGGGTTCCACGGCGCGCAGCAACACTGCGCTGGCCGTGCCCGGTGGCTGCGTCACCACATTCATGCAATACCGTGCATGGATCACGTAGACATAGAGCAATCCGGGACCCTGGAACATGGTCGCGTTCTTGCGATTGGGACCGCGATAGGAATGCGAGGCGGGATCATTCTCAGCCAGATAGGCTTCTGTCTCCACAATGCGACCAATACAGGTTCCCTCTTCCGTCGCACGCAGTAGCAGCTTGCCCAACAACTCACGCGCGACAACGACTGCGTCTCGATCGTAGAATGGGCGCGGCAATGGTTGCATGTCATTCTTCCGCCGCGATTTGTTGTTCGACCTGGGTCACTTCTCGATCCTTCAGTTCATAGAGCCGATAAACGTGCTCGTCCAACTCGCGATCGGCTGCCGCGCGCCGTGTACTCGATCTCGGCGAATTCTCATTGGCCAGCGATGTCTGCCGTTCGGCTAGCCGCGCGATATTCCGCTGCGTCCGCGCGACATCCGCGCGGTAGGGATTGTTGACTCGGATCGGCAACTGGGACAGCTGCCCCTTGTGAATGGACAGGAACCCGCCGCCCAGTCGCCGTGCGTCAAACCGCGTACGGAACAAATACGTCAGTAGCCGCGAATTGAGCAGCCCGAGCAAGTACCAGGGATCCTCGGCGTCGGCCACCGCGAAAACCTGCACGCCCAGAGCCAACCCGGTCTCATCCCAGGCGGCTTCCAGGCGGCGGCTCATTCCGGACACCACGATTTTTGGTCCGGCAAACAGCGTGCGTTTTCGCGGTGACAGCAGCGGACAATCCGCGCGCAATACCGGACGATTCCAGAGTTGCGACATGAAGCGCACGGCACCCTTGTGGATGCGGTAACGATCGATGTTGCCGCTGACAATGAAATCAAGAACTGCCTGCCCGCGTGCCGCGGTCCGCTCCCGCAGGCAATCGGCAAGCTTACGGGCATTGAACCCCGTGGTGCCGCTGTGGATTTCGCCGCACTGAGTCAAGGGAACCGTGGTGGATCGTGCTTCGACAGCGAGAGTTCGACTTACGGACAACCGGCCTGTGTTGGACAGGCGGTGTTGCGGTACCGTGCGTTTCTGAGTTGCGCGGATACGATCTCCGGCAAGTCGTGCCTGGACCAATGCGACACGATGCCGGGAAGACGCTGGTTGCTTCTCCCAGATCACCAGGTACGGATACACGGCTGCGTCCGCAAAGAGCCGCAGATCGGCCACATCGACAATTTCGATGAGCGAACTGCGTTCGAGCAGAAGTTTTCGGCAGCGATCTGCATATTCCGCAGCCGCGATCTTGTTGGGGACGATCATGCCGCAGCGTCCGCCCGCGCGCAGCAATTCGAAGGACCGCTCCAGGAACAGCACATACAGATCGTAAGCGCCCACCGCGCACTGGTAGCGCCGAGCAAGGTATTGCTTCAGTTCCGGTGCGCGCGTGCGCGACAGGATCCGCATGTTGACATAAGGCGGATTGCCGATCACCGCATCGAATCCGGGATTGGCTCCCTGAAACACTTCCGGAAAAGTGCGTGTCCAATTGCGCGCCGGTGGTCCTGCGGAAGCATCCTGCCGCGGTGCATCCGCCTCGAGCAGTGCATCTCCCCACGGGAGATTGCGTTCGAGATGCTTGAGCAGTGCCGTCAGCTGACGCGGGAAGTGAGGTCTGTCTCGGTTCAGTGCCAGCTCCGCGAGGCGTCCGCGGGCTGCGCGCAGGGCTTCGGCGTCAATGTCGATGCCAAAGATCTGTCGGGTGAGGCTGGCTGTGGCACTAAGACCGTTTTTCGCGTCATGTTGCTGCAAATAGCGGTGCGCTTCCGCGAGGAAGACGCCAGCACCGCATGCAGGATCCAGCACGCGGAGCGGGCGTGAATTGCGATCGGGGCTCTGGTCCAGCAGCGGTGCCAGCGTGCGCTGCACCAGATAACGCACGACCGGCTCCGGGGTGTAGTAGACACCGTGCGTTTTTCGTTTGCTGCTCACGCTTTCACTCTTCGCGACTCAACGCCCGATAGCCGGGGGTTATTCATCGTAGGGTGGGACTAGGTCGCGCACGGGGATTGGTGGGCCGTAGCAAGCCGATCTGCTTCGAGATAAACCGGCCCGCTGCCTCCAACTCCGGCTGAGCGACCGACGGCCCACCGTCACTTCGGCTTGCTCGTCCCACCCTACCATTCCATGAATAGTCCGGGACAGTACGCCGGACGCCGTGGAAGCCAGGAAGTCCTGGACCCGATTTTTAACTCTCCGGCCGAACGGATTCAATTCTCCCGGCACAATGGCCGATCTTTCCAACGCTTCTGACTGTACACGCTGCGGCATGCTAGCGGTTGTGTCACGCGGCCCCGTTGCGAGTTTCATTGCGCGGGAGGAGAACCGATGTCGATCGTCCCCCTCATTCCCACGGTTGGTGCCGCAGTCGGTGCATCTGCCGGATTGCTTGTTGCCGGTGCCGCGGACGGTCTGCGAAGTGGCCAGGCCTTCTACCGTTCGCTGAGCGCTGCGCTCCATCCCAGCGATCGTGACGAGGCAACGGCATCAGCAGCAGGTGCAGAAGAGGCATTGTACGAGTCGCAGGACCTGTCGTTGGAGCGTCTGTCGCAATTGCAGCGGGACATCGACGAACTTCATCGACAGCTCATGCAGAGTCTGGCAGCTCGGGGCGTGGACCTGTCGATTCCGGTAGAACTGAAAACCGGTCATGACGGGCAGATCACGGTTGATGATCCGCATCCGCAGCGTGCGGCCATCGAGCAGCTATTTCGAGAGAACCGCGAGTTGGCAGCGGCGTTTCAGTACGTAGCCGCGGCCAACAGTGCGGAGCATGCGCTTCGCGGAACCGCGGAAGAAGACGGCTGGGGAGAATTCCGCTTGCGGCTGGATCAGAACGGCGGGCGAGCCATCTTCGAGTGATCTCAGCCTTGTGGCGGGGGCGTGTGCGGCGCGGAGTTGGCCGCCTTGTGGGGAGCCAGTTGCTGCAGGATCTTCTGAGCCGCGTTCTCGCCACTGCGGATGCAGAACGGAATTCCGACGCCGCGGTAGGCATTGCCGGCTAGCGCCAGCTTCGGCAAGGTGGCGGCCCGTTGTTCGATCCGGGCGACACGGTCGAGATGGCCCACGTGGTATTGCGGCATGGTCGCGGGCCAGCGGAAGATCTCGCACAGCTGCGGGTCGCCGTTGATGCCCAGTAGCTCCTGCAGTTCCTCCGCGACCATGTGACGCAACGTGTGATCAGGCAGGTCCGCCAATTCCGGCTGGCACGCACCTCCCACGAAGACGCGCAGTTGCACGCAGCCTGCCGGCGCTCGACCGGCGAACTTCACGCTGGAGAAGCTCACCGACAAGACACGGCGGTGCTCGACGATCGGTATTACGCAGCCAAAGCCGTCCAGCGGATGTCGAATCTGACTTCGCTGGTAGCCGAGCACCACGATCGCCACGCCGGAGAGATGGACACCGCCCACTTCCTCGGCCAATTGCTGGTCCAGCGGCTGGAGTAACTCCGCCGTGCGGTGGGCGGGAGTGGCTATGATAACCGCGTCGAAGGTCTCGGGAGGTGACGGGGGGTCGGTCACCAGTTCCCATTGCCCCGTCGATGTTTTCCTCAACTGGCGCACCGCGGATTGCAGTCGGGTGCAGCCGGGCGGCAGTCGCGAGGCCAAGGCATCGACAAACGTGCCGAGGCCGTCCCGCGCGGAGACAAACAGGCTATAGCGAGCGCCGGTCCCTTCCGCCTCGGGTTGCTTGGCGCGCGCGACGCGCCGCATTCCCCAGGTCAGGCTGCCGTACTTGCGTTCCATCGCGAAGAACTGAGGCAAGGCGGCCTGCATGCTCAGCTTGGTGGGATCCGCCGTGTAGATGCTGCTGATCAGCGGCTGCACGAGACGTTCGTAGGTTTCGTTTCCCATCCGCCGCCGCGTGAAATCGGCCAGGCTCTCATCCGCCGGGTCGCGGCGCCGGGGGACAAAGAGTTCGCAGGCCAGGCGCGCTTTGCCCCACAGGCTCAACAGCGGCGTGGTCACCACGGGCCAGACCTTGACGGGCGTCATCAGGGTAAATCCGTCCGGAACCGGCTGCAGTCGGCCGCGGTGGACCACAAAGGCCCGCCGTTGACCTTCGTTCGTCTCGATCAGCTGATCCAGGAATCCGATGCGGCGGCAGAGATCGACTGCCCACGGCTCTTTGGTCGTGAACATGTCGGACGCGCCTTCGATCACATATCCGTCCTGGTAAACCGTGCGGACAACACCGCCCAGCCGGTCGCTCGCCTCGAATAACGACACCGACATTTCCGGCGCCAATTCCGTCAATCGATGCGCCGCGGCCATTCCCGAAAATCCGCCGCCGATGACTGCGACGCGCTGCGTGCGGTGATCCGTCCGGTTCGACACTCTCGTTTTCCCTTCCTGACCGTGTGGGACCGTGTTAATCACGGAAGTAACTGATCGCGTTTTGAAACAGGGCGAGGCCGGCGCCCTGCGTCTCTCCTTCGCCGCGCGTCCAGCGCGGATGCTGCGTCGGGTCGATGTGTCGTTCCGGATGCGGCATCAGACCCAGGATCCGGCCCGTCGCATCACAGATGCCGGCGACATTGGCTTGTGAGCCGTTCGGGTTCTCCGGAAACGGCACCTGCCCCCGGACATCCGCGCCCGCATACCGCAGGACCAATTGGCCGCGCTGATCCAATTGAGCCAGCGTCGCGCTGTCGCGCGCGATGAACTGGCCTTCGGCGTGCGCCACCGGCACGTACAACGAATGCATGTTGCGGAGCAGTACACAGCGATCACCATGCACCGACAGCGTCACCCAGCGGTCTTCATAACGTCCGCGCTGGTTCCAGGCGAGCGTCGCCAAGGGACCGCGCTCGTCGTCTTCCAGCAGGATGCCCGTCTTGATGAGTACCTGGAAGCCGTTGCAGATGCCGAGGACGAGTTTCTGCGACTGCCGGAATTCCTCGCACGCCTCGCGCAAGTGATGGCGGATCTGATTGGCCAGGATGCGGCCCGCCGAGATGTCATCTCCGTAGCTGAACCCACCCGGCACGCAGAGGATCTGGAACTTCTGCAGGAGGAGGGGATTTTCCAGCAGGCGATTGATGTGTACCAGTTCCGCAGAACCGCCCGCCTGCTCAAAGGCGAACGCCGTTTCGCGATCACAATTGGTACCGGGTGCTCGCAGGACCAAGACACGAGGTGCAGCCATGGCAGATCACTAGGGAGTGCGGGTTGTTTTTCAGTTCCTGATTGACGGGTCAATGGCCGCCCGAGGGAGTATTCACCAGCGCAACGGGGACTGCCAGGCGTTCTTCAACGCCGGCAAGTCCAGGTCAATTACGGCGGTCGCTTCACTGTCCTCCTGCCGTGAAATGAGCAGTCGAGCGTTGGCGACGACCTGGCCCACTGCAGCGTGCGGAATCCCGTCCAGGTGCGATTCGAAGGCCTGGCGGTACTCGGGCGGCACCTCGCACACGAACCGCGTATTCGACTCGGAGAACAGCAGAATCGTGGTCAATTCGTCGGCGGATCGGCCCGACAGATCGTGTGGCATGCGGTCGAGCGCCACCTGGGCACCCAGGTTGCCGGCGAAGGCCATTTCGGCGATCGCTACGGCGAGCCCACCTTCGCTCAGATCGTGGCAGGCCCGCACCGTACCGGCAGTGATGGCGCTGTGCAGCGCGGCAAAAGTCCGCCGGGCCGCCGGTACATTCACGGCGGGGGGACTGCCGCCGCTGAGATTCGCAACCAGATTGAAGTGCGAGCCACCCAGCTCTTCACGCGTCAGGCCGATGACATAGAGCAGATTGCCGGCGCGTTTCAAATCCATGGTGACGCAGCGGCTCACATCGTCGACTTGTCCCAACGCGCTGATCAGCAGTGATGGCGGAATGGAGATCGTGGTCTTCTGCCCTGCCGGACCGTAACTGAATTCATTGTTGAGGCTGTCCTTACCGCTGATGAACGGTGTGCCCAGCCCGATGGCCACGTCATGGCAGGCCAAGGCAGCGCGCACCAGCGAGCCGAGTGTTTCCGCGCGGTCGGTATAACCCCAGCAGAAATTGTCCAGGATGGCGATGCGGCGCGGATCGGCTCCTACGGCCACGCAGTTGCGCAGCGCTTCGTCGATGGCACTGGCCGCCATGTCGTACGTATCAAGATCGCCGAGTCGCGGGTTCATACCGCAGCCCACCACCAGACCGCGGCGCGAGGTCAGCACCGGCCGCAAGACGGCCGCATCGCTGGGCCCGTCGTTGGCCGCACCGACCAGCGGCTTGATGACACTGCCCCCCTGCACTTCATGGTCGTATTGGCGGATGACCCATTCCTTGCTCGCGACGTTCAGCGAGCCGAGGATTTCCAGCAGCCGAGCCGAAAAATCTCCTGGCCCCGTGGCCGGCAATTTCCAGGGGAGGACGGGAGGTCTCTGGTAAACGGCCTCGCGCACGACCGGCGGGCGGCCATCGTGCAGGAAGGCCATGCTGAGGTCCGCCACTTCGTGTCCGGCGTAGAGCAATCGCAGACGCTGAGTGGGAACGAACTGCCCGATGATGGTGGCTTCGACACCCTCGGAACGGCACAGGTCGGCGAAGGCATCCCACTTGTCCGGCGGTACCGACAACACCATGCGTTCCTGCGCTTCGGAAATCCAGATCTCCGTGTAGGACAGGCCCGCGTATTTCAGCGGCGCCTTCTCCAACCAGACTTCGGCACCGATCTCGGCTCCCATTTCACCCACGGCGCTGGAGAAACCGCCCGCTCCGCAATCCGTGATCGCGTGGAACAGGCCGCGATCGCGAGCTTCCAGCAACACGTCCAGGACCATCTTCTCGGTGATGGCGTTGCCGATCTGCACCGCCCCTCCGGAGATGTTCTCACTTTCGCTGGTCAATTCGGCGGAACTGAACGTGGCGCCGTGAATACCATCACGCCCCGTCCGGCCGCCGACGGCCACAATCCAATCACCCGCGCGGGGCTGTTTGCGGGCTTTGTCGTGCGGGATCAGGCCGACCGTGCCGCAGAAGACCAGCGGGTTGCCTAAGTAGCGCGGATCGAAATAGACGGCACCGTTGACCGTGGGAATTCCCATACGGTTCCCGTAATCGCGCACCCCCGACACGACGCCTTTCATGACGCGCCGCGGATGCAGCACTCCGGGTGGCAAGGACTCCAGGGGCGTGTTCGGGGGGGCGAAGCAGAAGACATCGGTGTTGCAGACCGGTTTGGCACCCAGTCCGGTGCCCAGCGGATCGCGAATGACTCCGCCAATACCCGTGTTGGCTCCGCCGTAGGGTTCCAGCGCCGAAGGGTGGTTGTGGGTTTCGACTTTGAAGACCACGTGAAATCGATCGTCAAACCGCACGACGCCCGCATTGTCTTCGAAGACACTAACGCACCAATCGTCCGCGCCGAGCTGCCGGCGAATCTCCTTGGTCGCGGCGAAGATGGTCTCACGCAGCATGTTGCCAAAGCGCCGCGTCCCCTGTTCGTCGCGATATTCAATGCGTCCGGCCAGCGTCTTGTGGCTGCAGTGTTCGCTCCAGGTCTGAGCCAGCGTCTCCAACTCCACATCCGTGGGGTCGCGGTCCAGTTGCCGGAAATGGGCTTGAATCGCTTGCATTTCCGCGAGACTCAGATAGAGCTGCCCTTGCTTGCTCAGGGCCAGGAGACCCGCATCGTCCAGGGCTCGCAACGGCACGTGCACGAGGGAGAATTGATAGGGGGAACCGAATTGCAGTTGCTCGATCTGCAATGGCCCCTCGACGACTTGTTCGATGGAGTCGTTCGCGAGAATCTTGGAACAGAGCAATGTCAGATCCGTATCCGCCACGCCCCGGATCCAATATTTCCGCAGGGTGCGCACGGCTTCCGCTGTAAAACCGAAGTCGGCGATCGCCGTCAGCGTACTTTGCGCGACGGGATCCATTACCCCCGGTTTCAGCAGCACGTGAATCAGACGTCCACCCGCACTGGGTGGTTCCGACAGGCGGGAATCGCCGGCGCGCGCTACGAGCGTGCGCTCGATGACGCTGTCGGCCAGCAGCTCGCGTGCGAGTCGCTGCACCTGGTCTTCGCTCAGAGCTCCCTGGACCAGATAGACGCGCCGGGCGTCCACGGAGGCCTCGCGCGCCAATCCCAGATCCCGAGCGTCCGCAGCCACGGTGGCACCCGGCAGATCAGGCAAACCCGCGGCCGGACCGATGTCAATTTCCCACAGCGTCACGGTTTTGTTTTCCCGCTTTCAAGAGCTCCACGAGCTGATTCTGGTCATGCTGCGCCAACGCGGAGCGGAACGACGCGAGCACTTTCGCAAAGTTGTCCAGCGACTTCAAGACGTAGCCGCGATTGTCCAGCAGAATCTGGCGCCACAATTCCACGTCTCCCGCGGCGATGCGTGTCGTGTCCAGCCAGCCGCCTCCGACCAGCGCCCGATCGTCGGCGGAAGTGGTTCCCGCCAAGGAAGCGGCCACGACATGCGGCACGTGACTCACCATCGCCACCGCCCGGTCATCGTCCTCCGGGGACCGCCGCAGGACACGCGAACCAAGAGACTTCCAGAACTGTTCGATGCGTTGCACGTTCTCCGGGTGCGTCTGGTCATGCGGAGTGACAATCGTAACTCGGTTCTCGAACAGGTCCGCCTGGGAATGCTCCACTCCCGACTTCTCACTGCCAGCCATGGGATGGCTGCCCACAAAACCAACGCGGCGCTCGCTCGTTCCCTGCAGCGCGGCGGCCAACGTGGTCACGATGTGTTGCTTGGTGCTGCCCACATCCGTCAGGAGTGTCCCGGGCGGGCAAGCAGCCGCCGCTTCGCACACATGGTCCACGATGCGATCCACGGGCGTACAGACCACTACCAGTTCGGCCTTCCCAACGCCCGCTGCAATCGTTGTGGTCGTACTGGTCACCGTGCCCAATTCGACGGCCTTGCGCAGCCGCTCGGGATTTCGACCGATTCCAACGACGGACCGGGCAAGTCCCCGCTGGCGCAGGGCCAGACCGATCGAGCCTCCGATCAGCCCCACGCCGACAATCGCCACGGTATCCCAGTGCTTCATGGTCCAAACCCGTCCGAGCGCGGATTGTAGCACATCCGGGGCGGTTGTGCGGGGCCGGCCGCCCGCGTTGCTTCACCCCACCAACGTGCTACCATGCATGGACGGTATCGAGTGGACTCGCCGCAAGCCGGGAATGATTATCGGGTGAGGTTGCTTCTGACAGGTGTTTGTGCCGACGAGGCGGGATGATCGACTATGGCACGAATAGGGACCAGGGCGTTGTCGCAGTTCTGCCAGCGCGTGGGCACCGCGCTGCAAGCCGGGATCGACGTGCGGCGGGTCTGGGAGACGGAATCGCAGCGCGGTGGCTGGTCCCAGCGCGCGACCATGCAGAGCATCCGCGATCAGATCGGCCGGGGGGAGAGCCTGTCGAACGCGTTTGGGCAGACCCGCGAGTACTTTCCCCCGCTGGTCCGCGAAATGGTCGAGGTCGGTGAGCGCACCGGGCACCTGGATCAGGTTTTTCTGCAGTTGGGGGAGCACTACGACCACCTGTTGCAGTTGCGGCAGAGTTTCTTGTTCGCGATTGCCTGGCCGGCCATCGAATTGGGACTCGCCCTGACCGCCATCGGCGTGTTCATCTGGCTGTACGGCTTTCTGGCGCTGACGGATATGGAAGGCCGACCGATCACGATGCTGGGCTTCTATGGCGTGAGCGGGTTGATCCAATACATCCTGATACTGGTTGGTATTGGGGGGATCCTGGCGGCTCCGTTCGTCGCCGTCCGCCAGGGTTGGATCGACGTAGGTCCCTTCTATCGCCTGTTGGCGATGATCCCCGGCATGGGATCGGCAGTGCGCAGCATGGCCTTGTCACGGCTGTCTTGGGCGCTCTCGATCGCCTCGAACTCCGACCTGTCGGCGCAGCGCGTGGTGGATCTGGCAGTGCGCAGCACGCAGAATTCCTACTACACGACCCATCTCGACCGGATGCGCCGCGAGATTCGGCAGGGGCGGTCGCTGCACACGGCGTTCCAGGTCACCGGCATCTATCCCGTGGAATTCCTCGACGCACTCGAGACCGGCGAGACGGCCGGGCGCATCAGCGAGACGATGGAGATCCTGGCCCGGCAGTACCAGGATCGGGCGCGCGCTCAAAGCCGAATCCTGGCGGCGGTGGCCGGCGTCCTCGTGCTGCTCGTGGTGTTCGGGATCCTCATCGCCTTCATCTTCAAGCTGTTCTTCCAGGTTTACTCGCCGGTATTCGAGATGGTGGATTCCCTGTAGCGGGGCTGGTCATCGTGCGCTGCCGACGCAGGGAATTGTCACGTCGTGCGCAGGCCCCGCAGGTGCGGGACGTCGAGGATTTCGAATCGCTGGGCCAGCGGCTGCCAGTCTTCTCCGCGCTGTTCAATCCGCCGTTCACAGATCGGACCTAATTGATCAGCAGCGATCCGCAGGTACGGCACGCGGCGCGCATCGATTTGCATGAGCCGGCAGGCGGTCGCGTCCACTGCGGGCAGGTTCGTGCCGACCAGCAACAGCCCCAGATGCCGCGGCGTCCCCATGATCGGGCCGTCTCCCTCCATGCAGTCAATGGCATCCACGATGGCCACGGTGTTGTTCACGGTGGCGTTGATGTCAAAGACCGTTTCGGGAATGCCCGCGTGATGCAGGACATTCTTGGGCCAGCCGTATTGCACGCCCGGCAAGAGACCGTACAGGTTCTTCATCGCCGCGGTCACGCCGACCCAGTGATGGGTCTTGAGTTTGGGGAGCGAAACCACCAGATCCGCCTCGGCCACGGCCCGCGGGAAGAAGAATCCGCGCAGCGGACTCCTCCCGCCGCGATTCTCGCGCCAGACGACGTCGTCGTAGTTGAGATCAACAAACGTGAGTCGCTCCTGCCGCAAGGGTTTCGACAGGCCGGATTCGACCAGAGCCATCTCGGTGTCACGGACGTGTCCTGGTCCTTCTCCCACCTGGACGCGGGCACCCCAGCGCCGGAAGACTTCGGCGGCGGCGAGCACTACGGCCGGGTGGGTGGTCATGTGCGGCGCGCCCTGCGACGGTTCCACGAGGTTCGGCTTCAGCAATACGCGCTTGCCGCGCAATTGCCGGTAGTCGAGCCCGGTCGCCAGCAGGCCATCGCGAACGATCTGTACCAACGGGCCACCGTAGTCTGCCGCGCGCGCCACAAAGGCCGCGGCTCTCGGTCCGATGAACTCGCGGATAACGGGATACGCAGCGAGTCCCGCTGCGGCCAGCGATCCGCCGATCATGACTGTTCGGCGCGAGATTCGCGAACACGGCGCACCGGTCCCGTCCTGCGCCCAGGGTAGCGTTTGCCGAGAGGGACGAGTGTCAGGCGCGTCAGGCTGGATCATACCCGTCGATTCCTCAGGACTGTGGGAGCGTGGCCGTGCGGTCAGTGCGTACCAGCTCAAGCAGCGAGCCCGCGATACCCTTCTCGGCCAGCAGGAGCAGAGACATCTTCAGGGGTGAGCGGTCAGCGAATGATCCGCGTTCCGCGGCTGCGAGCAGCCAATCGCTCGCCGGTACCGGGCAGCGTGCGTGGGCGCACAGTCCCAGAATGGCCCATGCCAGCGACGTCGTGGTCGTGTGGACCGACGTATGCTGGCAGAGAAAATCCGCGGATCGGGAGATCGTGCCGTTCGCGTCCACTTCCCCGGCCAGAGCCAACAGCGCCAGTCCCGTGGGCTGCACGTGGGCGCGCAGTGTGCGGCCCAGCACGGTCGTGTTGCCATAGTTGCATCCGCCTGTGGGAAGCTGGCGGTTCAACAGCAGCCGGACTGCTTCCCGCGTGCGCGGGTGGTCGGTGAAACCGCACGCTTTGAGTCCCAGAACGGACATGGCCGTGGGTTCAATCCAGGCATGTGTTCCCTCGACCCAAGGCCAGGCGACCAGGTTGGCGTCATGTCCGGTCGCGACCGCCTCGGGCAGCGGTTTGCTCCGCGCGGCCAGCAACCAGGCACTGCCGCGGTGGATGTTTTGTTGGAAGACGGGATTGCCGCGGGAAATCGGCGCGCAGGCGGCGAAGGCCCGCCAAGCCAGGAGAGCCAACCCGGTCGGCCAGTGTGGTGCTTCCTTTCCGGCGCGCGCTCCCACCGCTCCATCGGTCGCCTGATGGTCTGCCAGCCAGGTTGCGGCGACGCGGGCCTCGTCCCAGCGCCCCCAACTGCCGAGCGCCAGCGCGGCGAGGGCCGTCGGTTCGGCGGCAATCGCGCTATCCCGTCGGTATCCGCAACAGGGTTGCGAACTCAGCTGATTCAGCAGTTCATCCGGCCAATTCATAGGACCCGGCCCGCCTGACCCGTGACCTGGTGACGCGCGGCTGCAGGTCTTGCGGCCCCACGCTCTCCACACAAGACTAGCTCAGGGACAACATCGCCGGAGTATACTGACGCCGCGAGCTGGGCTTGCTTGGGAACGAGCGGAAGCGTTCACAGGCCGGTGAAGAGACGGGGATCGGCCCGGGTTTTCGGACTGAGTCCGGCTCTGACGGCGAACTGTCAATGCCGAAAGACGCGCCAATCCCCCACCGACCCGTGAACGCCTGGAACGAGCGCAATTCAATGTCCCACGATTCTTTGGCATGGATCGACGAGGAGCTGGCGATTCTGCAGCAGTTGGGGCTGCGGCGTCAGCTGTCGGTGCGCGATGGTCCGCAAAGTCCGGTTATTCGGCTGGATGACACGTGGTACGTCAATTTCGGTTGCAACGACTATCTCGGTTTGGCGGGCGAAGTGTTGCGGCCGGCGGTGGCCCTGGCGCTGGCCGGCACGGGATGGGGGAGCGGCGCCAGCCCGCTCATCACCGGCCGCGCGCGGGGGCATGCGGAACTGGAGGCGGAGTTGGCTGACTTCGAGGGGACCGAGGCGGCACTGCTGTTCACCTCGGGGTACGCCGCCAACGTAGGCACCATCGGCGCGCTGGTCGGCGCCGGCGACGCGGTCTTCAGCGATGCGAAGAACCATGCGAGCATTATCGACGGCTGCCGCTTGTCGCGGGCCGACGTGTGTGTTTATCCACACGGTGACCTGGACTTTCTGGCAGATGCACTGCGTGCGGACCAGGCACGTCGGCGCAGACTGATCGTGTCCGACAGTCTGTTCAGCATGGATGGGGACGGTGCTCCTTTGGTTGAACTCGTGGAACTGGCCGAACGCCATGCGGCCATGTTGATGGTGGACGAAGCGCACGCCACAGGCGTGTTCGGCGCCTCCGGTCGGGGGTGGGCGGAGCAGTTGCGCGTCGAGGAACGAATTCCGGTGCGGGTCGGTACGTTGAGCAAGGCACTTGGATCCGTCGGCGGTTTCGTCGTCGGATCGCGCCGGCTCATCGATTGGCTGGCTAATCGCGCTCGATCGTTCATCTATTCCACCGCCGGGCCGGAAGTCGCAGCGGTTGCCGGTCTGGAGGCTCTGCGCAGGGTGCGGTGCGAACCGTGGCGCCGCCAGGAGTTGTTGGCGCGCGCCACCGGATTACGTGGTCGGCTCCGCCAGGCCGGCTGGAATATTGGCACGTCCTGCAGCCAGATCATCCCGATAATTCTCGGTGATGCTGCCGCCACGATGCACGCCGCGCAGCGTCTGCGCGAGCTGGGGCTGTTGGTGCCCGGCATTCGACCGCCGACCGTGCCGGCCGGGGAGTCCCTGTTGCGTGTCAGCCTGACCGCCGGTCATTCCGAGGCGATGGTGGAACAGTTGTTGCGCGCACTGGAGTCGGTGGCGAGGGAGTGATGCGTTTTTCACCCGCTCACTACTCATGCCGCAGGGCTTCGATGGGATCCATCTGGGCGGCGCGGTAGGCCGGATAGAGTCCAAACAGGACTCCGATGACGACAGAGATGCCGAACGCCAACGGGATGGAGAAGGGGACCACGGTTGGTTCCACATTGCGAACGACTTCGGGCAGACTCTCCATGAGTTTCGGCGTGTTATGCAGCATAAGCCGGCGCAGCAGCACCACGGCGGGTCGGCAGGCGTAACCGGCGGCGATTCCGGTGAGGCCTCCCAGCACGGACAGGGCGATGGTCTCCACGAGGAACTGCCGGATGATATCCGTGCGGCAAGCTCCCAGTGCGCGGCGAATGCCGATTTCCCGTGTCCGCTCCGTGACCGTGGCCAGCATGATGTTCATGATCCCAATGCCGCCCACGAGCAGAGAGATGGCGGCGATCAGGCCCATGAACACCATGAACATCATGCGCATGGTGCGCGCCTGTTCCAGCAGCTCGAGCGGCACGATGACGCGTACGTCTGCCTTGCGCTGATGGGATGGCTGCAGCGTCTCTTCCACCAGCTGGGCGGTCCGGAGCACGTTGTCGACATGGTCCACGCGCAGCGTGATCTGGTTCAGCTCGACGGTTTCGCCTTCCCGAGTACCGCTGCGTCGCACGACCACGGTGTCGCCGATCCGTTTGCGCATCGTGGAAATGGGAATGTAGACGTCGCCGGAAAAATCCTGGGCTTCCAATGATCCGCCGATGGCTGCGGTGGGGGTGCGATCACGAACCACTCCGACGACCTGGTAATATTCCTGGTGTTCGTAGGAATAGACGCGGCGCCCCAGTGGTTCCTCGAAGGGAAAGAGCCGTTCCGCGACTTGTGCCGCCAGCACGCAGTGATTCTGTTCGAGTTTGACTTCGCTATCCGTAATGAAATGGCCGCGTTCCATCGTCAACTTGGTGACGTCGGCGTACTCGGGCGTACAGCCCACCAGGCGGCCGTCGACCGAGCGGTCACGGTAGCTCAATTCGCAGCGGATCTCCCGGATCGGAATGGCGCTCTTGATGGTCGGAATGGTCTCAACGATGCGCGCGTAGTCCTCGCGCAACAGGCCGTAGGGGAGGATGAAACTGGCTTCTTCATCGCTGTTGCCCAGCGGCTTCACGGAACGGACCATGATGTTGTCAGCGCCGAGCCCCTCGATCTGGCGCTGCGCTTCGCGGCTGATGCCCTCGCCGATCGCCAGCAGCCAGATGACGCTGGCGACGCCGATGAAAATGCCGAGCACCGTGAGCAACGAGCGCAGCGGATGGACCAGCAGGCTCTTGATACCCAGTTGCCAGGTTCGCAGGAAGAACGTCATACCTGAGTCCGCGTCAGAGTCGCGCGCCAGTTCTCACTATCCGATTGCCGGCTGCGCGGTTTGATTCAGGAGGGCGAGTCGGCGGCGACCGGAGAGGCCGAGGTCGTGGGATGCTGCAACGTATCCGACTGGAGCTTGCCGTCGCGCAACCGCACGATCCGCTTGGCGCGTGCAGCCACGTCGTTCTCGTGGGTCACCATAATAATGGTCTTGCCCATGCGGTTGAGGTTCTCGAAGAGCCGCAGGATCTCTTCGGTGGTGGCGGAATCCAGATTTCCCGTCGGTTCGTCCGCCAGAATGAAGTAGGGATCATTAACCAGGCTGCGCGCGATGGCCACGCGCTGTTGCTGGCCGCCGGACAGCTGGCTGGGGCGGTGAGTCAAGCGGTCGTTTAGACCCACCAATTCGGCCAGCTCATGACATCGTTGGCGACTTTCGCGCGAGAGGCGCCCCTGGTAGTACAAGGGGACTTCGATGTTTTCGAGCACGGTGAGTTGCTGGATCAAGTTATACGATTGGAACACGAACCCGATGCTGGTGGCCCGCGTGCGCGACAGCTGATTGTCATTCATCTTCGAGACGTCGGCGTCGCCCAGGAACAGCGACCCGCCCGTGGGGCGATCGAGGCAGCCGAGCAAATTCAGCAAGGTGCTCTTGCCGGAACCGGAAGGTCCCATGATGGCGACGTAGTCCCCGACCGGCACGTCAAACGACACGCCGCGCAGGGCGCGCACGGTCTCGCCCTTCAGCACATAGTCCTTGCGCAGATCGATCAGTCTTGCGGCGAAATTCATCCGCCTCCTCCCGTGGTCCCGGCGGATGAATCTGGTTTGCCCGCGACCTGTTGTTCGCGCGTGGGCTCCGCCGCCGCCGGAGCAGGCTGGGAGGTGCCGCGTTTCTGTTGGCTGGCGACAGCCGGTCCCGGTCGGGTCTCGCTCGAGCCCTTGGGGAAACGCGCCGCATCGAACTTGCTCAAGTGCTGGCGCGGATTGATGACGATTGATTCCCCCGCCTGCAGCGGTTCCGAACGTTGTTCATCCAGCGCCACGGTTTTGGAATTCGTGGAGCTGACTACGACCTCGCACGTTTCCCAGGCACTTCCGCGCTGCACCAGGCAGAACGTCTTGCCGCTGCGTTCGACAATGGCCTGCACGGGAATCTGCAGCGCATTGGTGCGCGATTCCACATGGATGCGGACTTCCGCCGTCAAACCCACGCGCAGTTCCGGCGGCGGGTTCACTACCTGGATAAACGTCGCGTACTGTTTCGACGTCGAACTCCAGAAGTTGCCCGGTTCCGCATAGTTGTTGACTTTGGTGACCAGCCCTTCCAGAATCTCCTCGCCGAAGGCGTCGATGCGGATGGAGACGGGCATGTCGGCCTTGACGAGGTTGACCTTCGATTCGTTGACCTTGGCCTTGATGCGCATGTCGCGGGGATCGGGCAGGATGATCACGACCTGGTTTTCGCGAACGCTGGCCCCCGCCTCGACCACGAACTCACTGCCGCTGCGGCTGCTTTGCACGTTGGCATAGACCACCTGTCCCTCCTGAGGCGCCAGTACGCGGCATTTGCCGATCTGTTCCTCGATTTCCCGCAGCTTCGTGCGCTCTTCCTCGTAGTTGTCCTTTTCGTTTTCCCATTTGACCTGCGACGCCTGGATATCACTCTCCAATTGGGTCAGCATCTTGCTCTTGGTGTACTTCTCCAGGACCTCGAGCTTGCGCTTGCCCAATTGCAGCACGTTGGCGGCGGCGTCCACGCGGTACTTCTCGCCATCCAGTTGCAGCGATGTCAGCAGCCCGCGCGCTACGAGGCGCGTCACGGAATCGTGCGACAACTGCGCCTTCTTCAGGGCTTCCTCGGCGATGAAGATCTCATTGAGAATGGTCTGCTCTTGTTCCTTGTACGTGCCTTCCAGGTATTCCTTCTTGGCGATGACCGACGTGTCGTACACGGCCTTGGCCTGGATCATCGTGGCTTCACTGGTGTTGACGGCGATCTTCTGCTGGCGCTGTTCCTGTTCCAGTGCCGAGGAATCGAAGGTCACCAGCCAATCGTCCTTCTTCACCCAGGTCCCCTCGGGAACCACGTCGATGATGGACGTGGAGGGACCGTAGGTGTTCCGGGCACGAACCTCACAACGAATCTCGACGTTGTTGCCGCTCTCCACTTCGCCCTGTTCCAACACCATGTGGTCATACGGTCCGCGCGTGACAGTGCCCAGCAAGGGGGCATCGGCCGGCTGTTTGCTGCGATCCCGGAGCAGGTACCAGCCAGCCCCCGCCAACGCTGCCAACAGACACAGGCCGATCACGACAAACGCCAATACGCGTCCGGTCCGCAGCCTCCGCGCGGCGGCGTGTTCCCTTCCACGGCAGGTCGTTTGCGCTGTCACAAACCGGCCCCTTTCACAGGGCGGAAAACGGGCAGATCGGTCAGCGGCGGAATGCGGCCGGTCCCTCATCGCCTGGCCACATCGCGGAAAGTAACGGGTTCTTGACCCGGGGATTCCGCGGACGCCGCTCGTCCAAGATCATTCTAGCCACGCGAACGCCGGATTGTCACGTTGCTTTGGCCGATCAGTAGGTTCCCAACCACCCCGCGGGCTGGGAATTGACGGCGCTTACCGGCTCGCCAGGGGGGGAACTCAAGGCAGGAGGAACAAGCGGCGGCGGCGGTTCGACACCTTCAGCCGGTACGACTTCCGGTAATGGAATCGGAGTCGCCCCGTTGCGTACCGGCGCGGCCAGATCCGGGCCGGATGTAGTGCCGGGCGCGGCCTGCCGGGGCCAATCCGCGCAGACGCCGTCCCCGTCCGGTGCGGGATAACCGTGTTCCGGTCCAATCGGTCCGGGGTCAATCCATTCCCCGCGGGAGTCCAGTCGCATCGTGCCCAGATCCAAGTCCAGATACATGCGTTGAACCTCGTAGTTCACCCAGACGCTGAGGAAATCATTCTGCGCCGCCTGCAGGTCACCCAAAGCGGAGACCACGTCGCGCGCGGCCGTGACACCGACATCCATGCCGCGGTCTTCGCGGAGTTTCTGGATTTCGTCGTTCAGTACGACCTGGTCGATGGCGCTCAGCACCGCGATCCGCCGCTCCTCGAAGTTGAGCTGGTTCAAGTCGATCGTGCGGACGATCGTGCGCAGTCCCTGGGCCACGGCGTCCACGTACGCGTAATAACCGCGCCGGGCCTGCTGGTATTCGATCAGTGCCTGCCGGTAGGTATTGCGTTCCTGCAAGCGTGTCAGCGGCGCGTCGAAACGCAAACCGGCACGGATTTGGCCCTCAGTGGTGTTCAGACGCAGGGGATTATCCCCCGTGTTCCGGATGTCTCCCTGCAGCACCACATCCAGAACGCTCTCCAGGTTGTCCGCGTTGAACTCAATCAGTCGCCAGGAATCCACGAGTGCGGCACGAGCGTTCATCCAGTCGTGCCGGTAGCGGCGAGCGATATCGAAGGCTTGGTCCCAGGTGAGTTCGATCGGGGAGAGCTGTACCGTGTCGGTTCGGGCTCGTGCTTCCACCAGTGACAGGTCCAATACGTCGTCGGAGAGGTCGGACAAGAGCCCGGGAATGACGAACAACAGCCGTTGCTCGACCTGCGTGTAAAGATCGCCGGGTGACAGTTGCTGGCCGTTGGCCAACAAGTCGTCGACGGTGGCCAGCAGCTGCTGCAGGGAAGCGGCATAACTCTCGAACTGGCCCTGCACGCGCTGCGTATCCTCGCTCAGGGTCGTGGGCAGCCTGTCCAGACGCCGGCTGTCAAAGACCAACGGGTCGATATCGGCCAGTAGCTTCATCTGGCTGGGGTCCAGGTCGCCGTACCGCTGGAATCGATCCAGTTCCTGCTGGTATTCCCGGGAGAGCCGGTCCAATTGCTGCCGGCGTTGGGGAATGGCCGCCCGCAATCTCTCGATGTCCTGATGAGCCCGCGCGACGTTGTTCCGCAGGATGGTTTGCCGGATGCGTTCCGTGCGGTCCAGGGCGGACCGCAGGCGCTGCAGGTTGCCTGCCAGTGTTTCCGACCAGGTCAGTAACGGCACGCGGCGACCTTCCTGTTCCTGATGCTGCACGGAGTTCAGGATCTCTCCGTTGACCAGCGCCACCCCATCCCGCAGTTGGTTCACCTGGTTCTGCATCGACAGCATCTCAGGATCCATCAGGTTGAACTGGTCCAACAGCGAGTCGTTGATGTGCACGCACAGCCCGGGGGGCAGTCCGAGACGGATTTTGAAAGCGTCAAGCGTGGACTGATAGGTGGCTTCGGCGATCAGCAGGCGGCTCTCGGCGTTCAGCAGCGCTTGCCGTGACTGCGCGATCTGCAGCCTCTCGCGTACGATCAGCTCGGGATCATCGGGGATCTGCGTCAAGCTCTCCTGCATGGAATCCCGCAGCTGCGCGAGATTCGTGCGCAGTCCGGAGATCGTGATCTGCTGATTGCGGATGTCCTGTTGGTCCTGGAGCAGTCCCAGATAACCACCCGCCTGGGCCGCTCCGGTCCCGCCAAATCCCTGGGTGGTGGTGCCCACGCGACCGAAGCCGCCGCTGCCGAGACCGGAGAACCCCTCCAGACCCGACGCCCCAAAGACGCCGCCGCGGCGCGAGGCGCCCTGGCCCGCATCGCGCCCGGTCATGATCTCGACATAAAACGTGCGGCGGTACCGTTCCATCTGCCGCACGTTGGCCAGCAGCGCGCGTTCCGCCAGAGTCAGTTGTTCGAGTATCCGGTCGCGACCCGCCCGCCGCAGCAACGGCTGAATCAGACTGAAGTCCACAATCGTCAGCGCGGAATGCTCGTTCGGTCCCGAAAAATCCCAGACCAACGAATTGGCGATGCCCACAGCGAGGTCGGCACCGGTCGTAAAACTCTTTCGCATCAGCCAATCGGCCTGGGTCGGCGCGGTCACTCCCCCGGCCGGCAATGCCAATCGTCCGGTCTCGCTGGTGAACGTGTCCAAGTCGAGCCGGCTCTCCGAACCACGGCCTTGACCCGACGCGGTGTAGAAACCACTGTACCCCCCAAAGAACTGCGTATCGAACCGGAATCGTTCGACACTGACGTCCAGCGCCGACAGATACAACGTCTCGAATTGCTGCTGATAGGTCCGCGAGTGCATCAAGGCCATCTGATAGGCCTGCTGCGCTGTCAACGGCAGAACACCCTCGGAGTCCAAAGGCAGATAGGCCATCCACTCGGGGTTCTCCGCAAACGGCGTGTGCCCGCTCGCGTCCCAGTGCGGGTATCCGTGCTTGCCGTCCACGCGGTGCATCAGCTGGTGCGAGGCGGGATCGTCCTGCGGCATGGGGGGCAGGTCGGGGTTGAACGGGTCGAACATGCGGGACCGGGGATCGACCGTGATGGACTGCCGCGGCAGTGCCCAGTGCGGATCGTTGATCTTCTCGCGGATCAGGTTCGTGGCCTCGCGGTCGGCATCTTGCCGGTATTGGGCCCGATGACAGCCACCCAGTGATATCACGACGGCCGCGCATGCCAGCAGGCCGAGGGCAGGAACCGCGCGCCACGGGAACAGGGACGAGCGCCGGCACAACGGGACTTTCCGGCCCAGTGCCCGCCCTGCCAGCTCGTGGTTACGTGACCGATTTGCGGCCGCCATGCCCATTTCCCAGTCAATTCGCGGTAGGAGCTGGTTCATCCCGACCGCTTTGCCCCAGCCGCAAGTGGCGCAGTACGACACGCCCACTACGGCCTGGTACTATTAGTGAAGCATTCGGGGCCGGAGCATGGCAGACTTGAACGATTGTGCCGGATCTAGCGGCGGCGTGCGGATCTGGAATGCAACGTCAAGCGATGGAGCCAGTTACGTACAGACTCCAGCTACTCAAAGAGTTGACACCCCAGATAACCCAGCTTATCATCAGACCATAGAGTCTATTGTGGTGGCAGAGTGGATCGTTCCATCGGGCCCGTGAAGCGACTGGCTGGCAGGCGTTTTCTGGGACGTGGCAAATCGGAGTTGGGGACGATCTTCTGGCGAACCTTGGTTGCCTCGTGCGGGAATCGTCCCGCTTCCTGGTGGATTCCAGCACCTGAAACACGGCCATCCCTCGCATGAACAACCCCGTCATATACTGGGTCATCGGCGGACTGTTGATCCTGTTCTTTTTCTTCTTGACGTATAAGTTCACGAAGACCTGGCGGATCTGGCATGTGCTATTTGCGTTTCTAGTATTCGCCGCCGCCTTGGCACTTTGCGTCGTGGCCGCCCTGAGTCTGCGCACACATCAGATGTGGCGCAGCCAGGCAACACAATATTCAAGACAGATCATCGTCGAAAAGGCAACTCGCGACGAGCTGTTGTACGGCGATCCTTTGGAGGCCGTGCAATCGAAGCCGTCGATCCGCAGTGTGACGGCACAGGTGCAGCGTGCGCTGATCAATCGCGGTCGCGTATGGCGTGGCTGCACACCCGCACAGGCGGCTGCTGACGACACCGTGGTGGTCAATATTCCCGTGACTGCCGCGCCACCCGCCGATGCGGCTGCGGGACCCGCTGCTCCGGTACCTGCTCCAGCACCGGCTCCAGCCGCCCCGGGTGCGAAGCCGGAACCCGCGCCGGCGAAGCCAGCAGCCCCGGCCGCTCCCGCCCCGTTGGTGGAAACCAACACCATTCTGCACGTCTTCGTGGAGGAGGAACTCAACCCGCCGGAAGCGGATCTGCCGGCCGGCACCAAGATCCCGCGCTACTTCCTCGGTGAATTTACGGCGACAGCAGCGACCGAGTCCAGCGTGACGTTGCGCCCCACGCGCCCGTTGAACGCGGCGGAAAAGCGCGCCATGCGCCTGCCCGGCAGGACCTGGGCCATTTATGAGACGCTGCCGGTGGACAGCCATACGGCCTTTGCCGCGCATCCCTACCAGACGCCCGACCTCAACCGCAACGCCGACGAAGCACCGCTGTTCGGAGTGATTGAAGCGGCCCGGCTCGACCAGCTGCTGCAGGCTCCCAAGCGCGAGGGGCTGCCGTCGGACGAAGTGTTCCAGCAGTTCCAGCAGCGTTTCCAACGGATGGTTCAGCCCTACCTGCGCGATGGAAAGCGTGCGAGCCAGGACGATCCGCCCGCCAACGTGTGGCTGAAGGTCCGCTTCAAGAAGCCTCACAAAGAAGAGGTGGATACGGCGGGAGACCCGGTGGGGGCAGTGGTCAGCAGCCAGTCCTTCTTTGATCGCGGACGCGCGGAAATCGCCCTCCTGCGCCGCGGTGGCAGTGTGGAATTCAAGGTCGGCGATGTGGGCGTGTTTCCGCAAGACGATGGCAATCGGTTGATCAATCAGCTCCAGGTGTGCGAGTTGATCGAACCGGTCTATGTGCGCACGCTGAATGACTATGATTACGGTCTGCGCCACCTTCACGAACTGTCAGTACAGCTCGAGGAGACGATGTTCCAGACACTGCGCGACAAGACGGAAGTCGAACGCGCGAACGCGCTCGTGCTGGAACAGACCAAGCAAAGCCAGGCCGACAAGGTCCAGCTGACCGAGGACCTCGACAAGACCCGGTTGGAGCAGGAACGCATGACCGCCTATGTGACCACGCTGGAAGGCCGTTATGCGAAACGCCGCGAGGACCTGAGCCTGCTCTACCGTGCCAATGCCGAGCTGGCCGACGAATTGGCACGCATCGACCAGGAATTGACCAACCGCATTAATCGCAGTTCGGCTGCTGCCGTCGGCAACAGCGAATGAACGCTGACGTGAGCGGTTCTCCCGCCGCATCCGCTGATTTTTCTGCCGCGGGCCGCCCCACCTGATCTTTCCCATCCGGCGGCCGTACGCTATAGGTTCTCTGGCGGAACCTACATGCGCAGCGGACGGTGGCCCATGGGCATCTACGATCGAGAGTACTACCGGGACGAGCAGCTCGAAGGCCCAAGCTCGAGCAACGGGTTGCCGATGGTCACCAACCTGGTGATCATCAACGTCGTCTTCTACGTGCTCGATATCTTCAGTCCCGACCACTGGCTGATGCGCAGCATGGAGGCCTCGCCCGATTCCCTGGTCCGGCCATGGCTTTGGTGGCAGTTGGTGTCGTACGGCTTTGCGCACAGCTATCTGGATAAGTGGCACATCATCTCCAATATGTTCGGTCTGTGGATGTTTGGCCGAGATGTGGAGAGCGTCTACGGCCGGCGCGAGATCCTGCGCATCTATCTGGTGGTGGCGTTTCTCGGCGGGCTCGTGTGGGCTGCCCGGACCTGCTTGACGGTCCCGTCCAGTGACTGGGAGCGCCACGCGCTGGTGGGGGCCTCCGGTGCCGTCACGGCGATCATTCTGCTGTTCTGTTTCCTGTTTCCCCGCCGAACCGTGCTGTTGATGTTCGTCATTCCCACACCCGCCTGGGTGTTGGGAGTGCTGATTGTCGTTACCAACTTGCTGGGGATGCAGATGCCGTCCGATTCGCAGAACGTGGCTTACGACGTGCACCTGGTGGGCGCTGCATTCGGTTTCGCCTACTACCGTTTCGGCTGGAATCTCGGGCGATTCACCCCCCAGTTCGCCCTCCCCTCGCGCTGGCTCCGCAAGCACCCCCGACTCAAGGTGCACAATCCTGACGAGGGACCGGAGGCATTGGACGACGAGGCCGATCGGATTCTCGACAAGGTCAGCCGCGAGGGAATCCAGAGCCTGACGTCGCGTGAGCGCCGTGTGCTCGAGGATTACAGCCGCCGCATGCGGCAGAAGCACCATTGAATGGCACCGGTCAACAGACCGCATGCGTTCACGGGTCGGTGGACAAGATCATTCAGGCACGGTTATCCGGTGCTTTCACCAGAATCTCACCGCGGCCGCCTTCCAGCAGATCTCCGTGAAACAACTCGAATTCGGCCTGCGCCAGCGCCTCGGCCACGGGAAAGCCATGATGTCGCAGGTGCACGAACATGAGTGCCAGGAAGTCGGGCCGATACCGGCACGCGTAGCGAAAGCTGGACAGCAGTTCGGGCCGGGGATCTCCGAAGAGCCCGATCGTTCCTCGGCGCATGCCGGCCCCGTGCCGGATGCCGCTGGCGCCGAACAAGAGTACGCTCCCTGCCAGCATGTTGAAGCCAGCCAGGTCACCTGCCTGTCCGGCGATCGCAATCAGTCCCCGCCGCATCGTGTGGCCAATCTCGTTGCCCGCATTGCCGTGGATCAAGATAGTTCCGCCCGTCATGCCGCGCGGACTGCCTCGGTAGGCGGCCCCTACCAGATGGCCCGCATGACCGTGAATGCGGAGCAGGCCGCCGTGCATTTCCCCGCCGGCCCAATCGCCCGCGTCTCCGTCCACGAAGATTTCTCCACCCTCCATTTCGCTTCCGACGTGACGGCCTGCTGGACCTGCCACGTGGATCTGCCCGCGCGTCATCTTGGCGCCGATCCAATGCACTCCCGCCAGGTTCCCTGCCCAGCGCAGGACGCCATCGCTGGCGTCGCCGGACACCGAAAACAGCTCGCCCAGTGCCAGCTGCTCATTGCCCCGATAGATCAACAGTCGGCCGATCTCCGCGGCCGACTTGTTCGCCGTTACATCCGGGGTGATACCCTCCACCTCAACGGGCAACGTGGTATCCGCGTGATATGCCAGCGACAGCGCCATGATGTCTCACAGTATCTGGAAGGCAAATGACGAGTTGAATATAACCAACGGGGCCCCGTCCTGTTAATCGGCTCCACGGCGAAATGTGCGCGGGAGTTGTTCCCCGCCCAGTGACACGGATACGCTCATGAGTTTACCGGACCGGCAACGAGCGCTGGTGGAGCACGACGGGTCCGGAACCGCCGCGACGTTTTCGCGGCTTGGGGGCATCGTCTTGTGTGGCGGCCAGAGCAGTCGGATGGGGCGGCCCAAAGCGTGGCTGCCTTTCGGCGGCGAAACAATGCTGCAACGTGTCGTGCGCCTCTTGGGCCAGGTCGTGTGTCCCATCGTCGTAGTAGCAGCGCCGCGGCAGGAACTGCCGAGCTTGCCCGCGGGGACCGTTGTCGCTCACGACGCGCGCGAAGGTCGGGGGCCGCTCGAAGGGCTACAGGCGGGCCTGAGCGCTCTGCCCGCCGAAGTGCCCGCCGCGTATGCGACGAGTTGCGATGTGCCATTGCTGGTGACCGGCTTCGTGCAACGCTTGAGCGAACTGTTGGCGGGGCACGACGTGGTGGTCCCGATCGACGAGGAAGGATACCATCCGCTGGCTGCCGT
>Ga0233425_10001291_pt1 | contig 57620 bp, 40 predicted proteins | sample Watercolumn_Towu_2_FD_181712 | JGI IMG/M metagenome (GOLD analysis project Ga0233425, IMG submission 181712) | Freshwater microbial communities from Lake Towuti, South Sulawesi, Indonesia - Watercolumn_Towuti2014_140_MG | ecosystem: Environmental > Aquatic > Freshwater > Lake | place...
ATTCGTGCGGAACCAATTCACGTGGAAGATGGCGGGCGGATTCTTCACCGCCTTGCCCATCTTTAGCCAGTGCGCGAAGTAGCTGCCGAAGTCGTAGCCACAGAACGGCAGCATGGCCATGGGATCGCGGCGCACCACGCCCACGGCTCCGGCTTGAGCGGCCGTCGTTTCGGATGCCACCGAACCGCCCACGAACGTGCCGTGCTGCCAATCGAAGGACTGGAAGACGAGAGGCGCGGTCTTGGCGCGGCGACCACCAAAAATGATGGCGCTGATGGGCACACCCACCGGATCACTGAACTTGGGCGAAAGCATGGAGCAATTCACCGCGGGCACGGTGAAGCGGCTATTCGGGTGCGCGCCCTTGCCGCTACTCGAGGGAGTCCATTCCTTCCCTTGCCAATCTGTCGCCTGAGCCGGCGCCTCGCCATCCATGCCCTCCCACCACGGAGTCTTGTCCGCCGAGAGCGCGGTGTTCGTGAAGATGGCGTTCTTGTTCAGCATGTTCATGGCGTTGACATTGGTCTTTGAACTCGTTCCCGGAGCCACGCCAAAGAACCCAGCTTCCGGATTGATGGCCCACAGACGCCCATCGGGCCCCGGGCGCATCCAGCAAATGTCGTCGCCGACGCACCATGCCTTCCATCCCTTGAAGACCGCTGGCGGCTGCAACATGGCCAAATTGGTCTTGCCGCAAGCGCTCGGGAAAGCGGCAGCCACATAGCTCGTTTCGCCCTCGGGGGATTCAAGTCCGAGGATGAGCATGTGTTCAGCCATCCACATCTCGTCCCGTCCTTGCACGGAGGCGATGCGCAACGCGAAGCACTTCTTGCCGAGAAGCGCGTTGCCGCCATAGCCCGAACCGAAGCTCCAGATTTCCCGGGTCTCGGGGAAGTGCGTGATGATGCGCGTATCGGGGTCGAGGGTCCCGAGGCTGTGCACGCCGCGGCAGAAATCCGTGGAGTTCCCAAGCTGCGCTAGCGCGCCCTCACCCATGCGGGTCATGATGCGCATGTTGACCACCACATAGGCGCTATCGGTGATCTCAATGCCGATCTTCGAGAGCGGCGAACCGAGCGGCCCCATGCAGTACGGAATGACGTACATGGTGCGCCCCTTCATGCAGCCACTGAAGAGCTTCTGCAGGTGCGGCCGCGCCTCCGTAGGGTCCATCCAGTTGTTGTTGGGGCCCGCGTCCTCTTGCAACTTGGAGCAGATGAACGTGCAGTGCTCCGTGCGCGCGACGTCACTCGGATGGGAACGCGACCAGAATCCGCCAGGGAACTTGTCGGGATTCAACGCGGTGAACGTGCCATCCGCAACGAGGGCCGCCTTGATGCGCTGATCCTCAGCCTCGCTGCCGTCACACCACTGCACATGGGCCGGCGCGGTCAGCGCGGCGATCTCATCTACCCAAGACTTCAGCACGGGATTCATGGCACAGATCTCCGAAAAACTCGTCAGGAAGTTGGTCGCGCCATGTTCCCACGGCTTGCCATGAGCCCCAACCTCTCCTTTTCACCCCGTTCAACGCCGTTTGGCTCTCTTCTAGGCCCACTCGAGGCTAGACATGTCTCGGACGAGGCCTTCCAATCTCCTCATGCAAGCATGCGCCCGCATCCTCACCCTAATCGTCCTCGCGCTGCCGAGTTTGGCCCAGCGCGTCTTGCCCGACGCCACCAAGACTCCACGCATCCTCATGCCCGCGGATGGGTTCCGCGTGGAAGTGGCGGCCGAGGGCTTCGGCTCGCTCATCCTCGTGAACAGCAGCCCCACAGGCGAGGTCGTGGTCTCGAGCCTTGAACATGGCCTGCTGCGGCTCCTCGATGAAGATGCCAATGGGACTTTCGAAGCTGCTGAACGCTTCTGCCCCGAGCTTGCGGGCTGCCAAGGCCTGCACTTCATGCCCGACGGAACCGTGTACGCCATGGGGCGCTCTGCCGCGGGCACGGGTGTCCATCGCTTGCCGCCGAGTTCCCTACCCCGCAAGGCCGAGTTGGTGGTGCCCATGGCGGGAGGGATGGGGGAACACGGGCCCCACGCCATCCTGCCCGCCGCCGATGGGCGCTTGCTGTTGGTGGTCGGCAATCACGCGCAGCCCGCGCAGGCGGTCGCAGCATCGAGCCCTTGCGACACCATCTACGAGGGGCACCCCTTACCGCGCATCGAAGATCCCAACGGCCATGCCCACGGCATCCGCGCACCCGGAGGCAGCCTGCTGTTGTGGGACCCTGCAACCGGTGCGCTCGAACGCTTCGCCGCAGGTTTCCGCAACGCCTACGACGCTTGTGTGGACGACGCGGGAGCGATCTTCACTTTTGATTCCGACATGGAGTGGGAGATCGGCTTGCCGTGGCACCGTCAGGTGCGACTCGTGCATGCGGTGCCTGGTGGCGACTACGGATGGCGCGCCGCGACCGCGAAGTCTCCGGCTCACCATGCGGACACGCTTCCTCCCATGGCCGATGCAGGGCGCGGCTCCCCCACGGGCGTGCTCTGGTGCGACTCACCGCGCTTCAGCACAGCTTTTCGGCGCACCATTCTGGCCGCGGACTGGTCTCAAGGACGTGTCCTAGCATTCTCACCCCGGGCAGCAGGCGCGACCTACACCGCAACCTCGCAAGTTCTGCTCGCGGGTCGTCCATTGCCCGTCACAGATCTCGCATGGGACAAGGACCAACGCTTGCTCGTGAGCCTTGGCGGGCGCGGACTCGCTGGCGCCCTCTTGCGGATGGAGGCTGTGAAACCCGGCGGGTCACCTGCTGTGGAGCGCGCGGAAACACTGCTCACGTTCAGCGAAAAAACGGGTTTGCCAGAACTCGTTGCAGCGTTGAGCAACAAGGATCGCACTCAACGATTCCTCGCAGCCCGCGAACTAGGACGCAGACCGGCATCTGAACTCGAAGGGATCGTGCGTTCGCATCCTCTCGCGGCCGTGCGTTCGGAAGTGCTCCTCGCACTGGCACGCAAGAAGCTCGCAGCCGGTGATTCGAGCGGACTGGCTCTCGCTGAAGATTGCTTGGCTTTGCTCGAAAAAACCGAGCCGGTAGACACACGCCTTGTGGCCGCGCGAGCTTTGCAACTCGCGCTTTGTTGCGCGCAACCCGAGACTCTTGCTGCCGAGCCGCGCCCCATTCCGCGGGAAGACTTAGCGCAACGCATCGCCGCCCTGATGCCCACGGGCATCGCGACCTTGGATCGCGACCTCAGCCTCTGCCTCGCCCACTGCGGCGGAAGAAGTGCGGAAGAGAAACTCCTGACTCTCCATGCAGCCGCCATAGATCCCGAAGAGGCCATACACCTCTTGCTGGCCTTGGCCAATCACTCGACTCCTTTAGCCGCAGACGCACTGCCGCCGTTGATGAAACGCCTTGGCGCGCTCAAGTCGCGCGCGGGAGGCCACAGCTATGTCGGCTTCCTCGAGGCCATCCAACGCCGACTGCTCCACGCTGTCGCTGCGCCTGAGCACTCGACGCTGAATGCCCTCGCGCAGCGCTCGGATGAACGACGGGTGGAGGTCGGTGGCTGGAAACGCGAGCGGGCCCGAGTGCGCGACTATCTCGTGCAGGCGCTGGACGCGCCGGATTGTGATGTGAAAGAAGGCGCGCGCGTTTTTCAACGTCAGTGCGCTGCATGTCATCAACGCGCAGGCCTCGGCCGTGCGGGCGGACCCGATCTCGCCAGCGTGGAGGCTCGCCTCGGCCTCGATGACTTGCTGGTTGCGATCATGGAGCCCTCGCGCCACATCTCGGACCAGTACAAGAGCCAACAGTTTTTCACCCGCGATCAACAACTCATCACGGGACTCGTCACACGCGATGACGGCTCCCGCGTGGAGGTCCTCGACCGCGAGGGCATCACGCACACCCTAGCCACATCGGACATCGAGGAGCGCAGACTCTCGCCGCTCTCGGCCATGCCCGATGGTCTGTTGGATCCGCTGACTCTCATCGAAGTGCGCGACCTTGTGAGTTTCCTCTTGTGGGCAAGTCCGCAGGCAGTGCCGGTGGATTCCGTCGGGCCTTGGCGCCCCCTCCTCCTTCAAGGGCTCGCTGGCTGCGAGGGGCGCTTGGACCTGTGGTCCTTCGAGGCTGGAGTCTTGAAGGGCACGGCCAAGGACCTCACGCGGAACGAGTTCTTGGTGCTGGGAGGCCATTGGCGCGATTTCGAATTCGAGTGCGAAGTGCTTCTGCCGACGGGCAACAGCGGCGTGCAATTCCGTTCCACGTTGGCCGCTGATGGGAGCGTCAAGGGGCTGCAGGCAGACTTGGGCGACGTGTGGTGGGGATCGCTCTACGACGAAGGCGGGCGTGGGGTGCTATCCCGGGCGGACAACACGCTCACGGGGCCGAGCCTCGACCGCGCCGCATGGAATCATCTCTTTGTGAGCGCGCGTGGCCCGAAGATCAGGATTCGTCTCAACGGACTAGAAACCGTCGTCCTCCGCGATGAGAGCCCGGGGGACCGAATCGGCTTGCAACTGCACCAAGGAGCGCCGATGATGGCCTCGTTCCGACACTTGCGCCTTCGCCAGTGAACCCGTCCCACCCTAGGCCACCCACGACAACCAGATGTCATCCACCAAGCCTGCATTCGACCACGGTGCGTTTTGGGATAGCTACAGCCAACGCTGGGAGATTCACGGCGACGGCGACGGCGTGCATCACCAGGGTGTGCTCGGCGTGGAGTGGACACCTTCCGCGCGCACGCAGTGGGTCTTTGACCGCTTTGCGAAGCCCTTCATCAAGCCCGGCGCGCGCGTGCTAGAGATTGGGCCGGGTGGCGGCAAGTTCAGCCGCATGTTCGACGAAGCTGGAGTCGATCTCACCCTTTGCGACATCAGCCCGCTGATGCTCTCGCGAGCCAGCGCGGCCTGCAGGAAACCGCCGCGCACCGTTCTCCTCGACGGGCGTGGGCTACAGCCGTTCGCGGATGGGCATTTCGACCTCGTGTTTTCGTTCGATGTCTTCATCCACATCGAGGCGGAAGAGTTCTACCGCTACCTCGCAGAAGCCAATCGCGTGCTCAAGCCCGGTGGCGTTTTCGCTGTGCACACCAGCACTTTTGAATCACAGTACGGCATGTTGGCGTTCCTCCGTCAGATGCGCGACCACCAACAAGACATCGGCACGCGCTACGGCGGGCGCATGTACCCGCTCACGGGGCACGTGCTAGCGCGCTTCGCAGAACACAACGGCTTCGAGGTCACGGATCGCAGTGAATCGTGGGAAGATCGCGACCTCGTGCAAGCGCTGACCAAGCGCACGCACGCTTGGCCGTGGATCTTCATCACTCGCCAAGATCTGCTCGCTTCCGTGGAAATCTCGGAGCGCAAAGGTGGCACGGGCCCACGTCCCATGTACGCCATCGCGCTACGTGAGCAAGGTCGCGAAGCCCTGATGGAGATCGGCGCTCCCGATGATGATGTCTTGAAGCGACGCGCCGTCGCCCGAATACCGAAGCATCCCGCGCTGCTTGCTCCCACCGGAACAATCGCTGCGCTAGGGCTCTTTGCCGTGCTCTATCCGCAGATTCGCGGAGTCGCATTGCGCCGGCTCGCGCACGACCCGGCGTTCACGGAGACCACCCGCGAAACCACGGAGTATGTGAGACATCTCATCACGCTGGTGGACGGAATGCAGGTCGCACATCGCGCAGGGCTTGCCCACGGCGAACTTTCCAATGAAACCGTGTACGCCGATGACATCTCGCGGCACATGTGCATCGCTGGCTTCCACGATCCGGGGACGGAGGCCCTTGCCGACATGCAGACGGCCGACAGGAAATGCATGGCCAACGCGCTGCGGGCCTTACCGCTGCCGCCTTGGGCGCTGCGCCGCGTGCATGATGTGGCCAAGGCCATCGAGAGCGATGAGTTCTGTGCCCGCGAATTCCTAAGCGAAGCCTAGGCCCCCTCGCTCCGGCTATTCCCCATGATCTCGCGGTGAGGTCGGCGTGTACGATGCGCCGGCGGCACCCTGCAAGGCCGCGATGCGCGAGGAGATTGAGCGATGCAGCAGTCTGACGAGCCCTTGGACCGGGTGAGCCGACGCGGGTTCTTGCGTGGTGCGGGTGCAAGTCTCGCCGCGGGCGGCGTGATGGGCGCCCTCAAGAACTCCGAAGGAGAACTAGCTCCCAAGGAGGCCGCGCTGCAAAGCGGCAGCGACGTGGTCACCTTGAGTTTCGAACTCAACGGCAAGTCCGTCACCACCCGCGTGCGCACAGGCTTCACGCTGCTAGAGACTCTGCGCGATCACCTAGATCACACCGGCGCCAAGCTCGTGTGCGACTACGGTTCGTGCGGAGCGTGCACCGTGCTCCTCGACAGCGTGCCTGTGAACTCGTGCCTCGTGCTCGCCGTGGAGTGCGCAGGACGCAAAGTGGAAACCGTCGAAGGCCTCGCGAAAGACGGCAAGCTGCATCCCATCCAGCAGGCGTTCATCGCCGAAGACGCCATGCAATGCGGGTTCTGCACCCCCGGCATGATCATGTCTTGCAAGGCGCTCCTCGATCGCAAGCCACAGCCGACACGCCAAGAAACGGCTGAGGCCCTCGCGGGCAACATCTGCCGTTGCGGCACCTACATCAATATCCAGCGGGCCGTGGATCGTGCGGCCAAGTCGAAGTCGGGAGGACGCTGAGATGGCCACTGAAGACAAGAAGGTCAAACTCCTGCTCGGCTTCGGCGAGACGCGCGAAGAGGTGGAAATCACCATTCCCGACGAAGAGCCGCTGCCATGGGACCTCACCACGAAGTTCAGTGTTGTGGGTGGCAAGCACGCTCGTTCGGATGCCCACGCCAAAGTGACCGGAGCTGCGAAATACACCCACGACATCAATCTGCCGGGCATGCTCTTTGGAGGCTTCGCGCGTTCGCCTCACGCGGCCGCCGAAATCGTGGCCATCGACACCAGCGCTGCGGAAAAAGTGGATGGCGTCAAGGCCGTCATCCCCATGCAACAAGACCGCGTGCGTTATGCAGGACAGCCGGTCGCTGCCATCGCCGCCACGACGCGTCAGGCCCTCGCCGCAGCCATCGCTGCCATCAAAGTGGAATGGAAGCCACTGCCGCACGCGGCACGCATTGAAGATGCCATGCGCGAAGGCGCGCCGGTGGTGCACAAGAACCAACAGAGCAACGTCACCGGCTCTGGACGCGCGCGCAATGACGAGCGCGTGAGCGCAGAGATGACCACTGCGCACAAGGTCGTGAAAGCCGTGGCCCGCACGCAGGTGCAAACCCACAGCTGCCTTGAGACCCACGGCACGGTGGCGCAGTGGAAAGGCGACGACCTGACGATTTGGACGAGCACGCAAGCCACGTTCGGCGTGCGCTCACAGGTGGCCGATGCCCTGCGCATCGACGAATCGCGCGTCACCGTGCTTTGCGAATTCATGGGTGGCGGGTTCGGCTCGAAGTTTGGCGCCGGCTACTACACCGCCATCGCGGCGCGCTTGGCGCAAATGGCAGGCGCTCCCGTGAAGATCATGTTTGATCGCCGCGAGGAACACACCGACACAGGCAATCGGCCTGATTCCATTCAAGACATGGAACTCGGCGTGAGCGCCGACGGCAAACTTGGCCCTTACAGCGTCAAGCTCACAGGCACGCCGGGCATTGGCCGCGGAGCGGGTGCTGCCAATCCCATGATCTACGACTTCCCCCGCGAGTCGCGCGCGGTGACGCAAACCGAAGTGGCCACCAACGCTGGTCACCAAGCGGCCATGCGCGCTCCGGGGCACCCGCAAGGCTCCTTCGGACTCGAGTGCATCCTCGATCTCGCAGCGGAAGCGCTGGAGATGGACCCTCTCGAGTTCCGCATGAAGAACGACTCGAATCCTGTGCGCCTCGCGCAATACAAGGAAGGTGCTCAGAAGATCGGCTGGCAGAACCGACGCAAGAACGGCAGTGCCACGGGCCGCTTTCGGCGGGGGCTCGGCGTCGCCGCAAGCACCTGGGGCGGTTTGGGTGGCCCCTCCGCTGAAGTGGATTGCAGGATCTTCAAAGACGGCTCGGTCCAAGTGCGCAATGGCTCTCAAGACATCGGCACCGGCACCAAGACCGTGATGGCGGTGGTGGCCGCCGAAGAGTTGGGGCTGCCGATCGAGAAGGTGCGTCCGTTCATGGGCGACACCAATGATCCGGTTGGCCCCGCAAGCGGGGGCAGCACCACGGCGCCGAGCATTGCGCCGGCAGCGCGTCAGGCCGCGTACCTCGCTGGACGAGAACTGAAGGCGCTGGTGGCCAAACACCTCGGCGTTGCTGCCGAGAAACTGCTCATGCGCCAAGGACGCATCAGCACCGCCGAAGGCAAGGGCCTCTCCTTCGAGGATGCCTGTCGCCTCATCACCAGCGGCGAAATCCGCGCGCGCGGCAAACGCCGCTCAAACTTCCGCACCTTCCGCGGCGGCGTTGCGGGCTGTCAGTTCGCCGAGGTGGAGGTGGATTGCGACTACGGCCTTGTGCGCGTGGTGCGCATCGTGGCTCTCCAAGATGCGGGCATCATTCTCAATCGCCTACAGGCCGAGAGTCAGGTCAACGGCGGCGTGATTCAGGGCATCGCTTATGCGCTGCACGAAGAACGCATCATGGATCGGCAACTTGGCCATCAGGTCAATGCCAACCTAGAGTTCTACAAATTGCCCGGCATGAAGGACATGCCGGAGATTGAGTGCGTGCTTTATGACGTGGCTAATGGCGGCAACAACACGTCCGTGTGCGGACTCGGCGAACCGACTTGTGTGCCGACGGCCTCCGCCATTGCAGGAGCCATTCACAACGCCTTGGGTGTGCGCGTCTACTCCCTGCCCATGACGCCCGACAAAGTGCTGGCCGCTCTCGCCACCAAAGGAGCCCGCAAATGAAGAACTTCGACTGGATCACGCCAACGACAGCGAAGGAAGCGGTGGATGCGTGCGCCACTGGGCGCAGCTTCATGGCAGGAGGCACCGACCTCATCACTTTGATGAAGGCTGGTCTGCACGAACCTGCTGGAATCATCAGCCTCTCCCGAGTGACCGGGCTCGACGAGATCATCGAAGACCACGGGGGCATCACGATCGGCGCACGCGTCACCTTGGCTCAAGTGGCAGAGCACGTGACCTTGCAGCGTCGCGCCTCAGCCATCGCGGACGCAGCACGCTCCGCGGCCACGCCTCTCGTGCGCAACCGCGCCACTGTTGGAGGCAATCTCGGCCAGCGCCCGCGCTGCTGGTATTTCCGGCATCCCGACTATCCGTGTTCGAAAAAGGGCGGCGACACCTGTTTCGCCATCGAAGGCGAAAACAAGTACCACGCCATCTTCGACAACACGACCTGCAACATCGTGCATCCGAGCAATCTCGGGCCCGCATTCATGGCCCACGATGCCGAAGTTCAGATTCTCGGCCCGAAGGGCGAGCGCAAGCTCAGCATCCACGAGTTTTGGGTGCGGCCTGAAGAGGACATGCGCACCGAGATTGCGCTCGACGCTGGCGAACTCATCACGCGCATCGACATCAAACCCATGGGTGCTCGCACCGGGTCCGCATTCGAAGAAGTGAATGAGAAACAGTCCTTCGACTGGGGGCTGGTGGCGGCGGCTGTTCGTCTCACTCTCGACGGCGACAAGGCGACGGATGTGCGCATCATTCTCGGGGCCGTGGCGCCAGTGCCGCTGCGGCGCGAAGAGGCCGAGAAAGTGCTCAGTGGGTCTGTGCCAACGGAGCAAGCGGCGCTAGCAGCAGCAGAGAAGGCCATCGAAGGAGCGACGCCACTGCGCGACAATCACTACAAGGTCGCCATGCTCAAGGCGTGCATCAAGAATGCCATCCTCATGGCTGCGGCGCGTGCGCGGAAAGCGGGAGGTTGATCATGGAAAAAACCCATTTAGACCGTTCGCGCTTGCCCTTGGATGTGTGTGAACACTTGTGCACGAAGACCATGTACACCGGCTCGGAAACGCGCTCGTTGCTTGAGGAATATCCCGGCGCGGGGGTGAGCACCGCGGCCTTTTGGTGTGTGTTCACACAGATGCCCCTTGGTGAAGATGGCGACCCCGTGGGGCCGGAGAGTTGTCGCAGCGGGCGCGCGTGCTGCAAACCACGACTTGTGCCGCCGGAGGTTTGAGGATGCGTGGATCACTCGTGGTGATGGCCGTCTTGGCTCTGGCTTGGCCGCTCGTTGCGCAAGGCGCCCACGATCCCGAGAGACAATGGCGCGCTTGCAACGAGTGCCATGGGATGCCTGATGAACGCGTCAGTGGTGACACGCTCTGGATCGGACGTATCGCCACAACGCGCTGCATTCAGCCACCGCCACCGGCGAGCAGTTCCGAACGTCAGTTGCTCATGGCGTGGCTGAAGGCAGCAGCGCGCGAACGTCCCGTGCTGGTCCACGCAAGTGCGGAAGCAACGCCAGAAGCCGCGCGCATTCAGGTCAATATGGTCGAAGGCTCGTTGCTTCTGGTGCCTGTGCCTGTGCCTGGCGGTGGTGAAGATCCACGTCAGCCGCAACGCCTCGTCTTCCAGAAGAGGACTCCCGGTGCGCACTCCGTGCCGGCCGGGCGTTGGCGCGTCGCGGGCTATCGCCGCCAGCAACTTGCTGAAGACCAAACGCTCTGGCAAGCGTGGGCGGCAGGCCGACACGGGCGTGTCTTGGAGCTGAAGCAGGGTGAAGTGTTCGCGCTGCACTTGGACGAGCATGTGGGCGCACGTGTGCAATGGAGTATCAAGGGCGAACGCTTCCAAGGCAGCGTGGCCGTCACCGGTGACTCTGGACTCGGGCTTTCGCTGATGGCCGGCAAGGAGCGCGTGCCCGCACGCATGGTGCTGAAAAAAGGCGCCACGGTGCTTGATGCGGTGCCCTTGGACTGGGGTTGAGGCGGAGTGGCCGGCGCTTCGTTGAAGCGCCCTCAGGGAAACTGCACCATGGAAGTGGTCATGAGCACTGGGCCGTTCCAACGTCGCGGCGAGCTCAGCACCGAAGTCGATCTGAAGCGCTGAGCCGCTGCGCTGAGCAGCGCAATGCGAGCTCGAAGGAATCTCCATGGAAGCCAATCCGCTGGTCATCGGTGGTCGCCGCGTTACGACGGATGCACATGTGGATGTGTTCGCCAAGGCCAACGGCGAACTCATCGGCCGAGCGTGCCTCGCTGGACCCGCTGAACTCGAGGCTGCGATCGCTGCGGCGGTGAAGGCCGCTCCCGCGATGGCAGAACTAGCGGCTTGCGATCGCGAGCGCAGCCTGCAGAGCATTTGCACGCAGTTGCGCACCCGCGAGGACGAGTTCGCGCGGCTGTTGTGCCGTGAAGTGGGCAAGCCCATTCGCGATGCGCGCGGCGAAGTGGCGCGCATGATCGACACTTTTCATACAGCGGCGGGTGAAGCTGTACGGCAAGAGGGCGCCGTGCTCGCGCTCGACGCGCTGCCTCGAGGTCGCGGGCTCACGGGTTTCGTGCGCCGCTTCCCCGTGGGTGCTTGTGCGTTCATCACACCCTTCAATTTCCCGCTCAATCTTGCGGCTCATAAGATCGCCCCTGCGATCGCCGCGGGATGTTCGTTCGTGCTCAAGCCCGCGAGCCTTACGCCGCTGACCACGCTGCTGCTCGCAGACGTGCTCGCCCATGCTGGCTTGCCGCAAGGCGCGATTTCCATCGTGCCCGCGGAGCGCGCGGCTGCGGATGTGTTGGTCACCGATGAGCGACTGAAGCTCCTCTCCTTCACCGGCTCCCCTAGCGTCGGCTGGGACATGAAGGCCCGAGCAGGGAAGAAAAAAGTGGTGCTCGAGCTGGGTGGCAACGCAGCCTGCATCGTGGAGCCAGACTGGGATGCAGCGGATGCGTGCGCACGCATCGTGGCTGGTGCCTTCGGAAACTCGGGCCAGAGCTGCATCAAGACGCAGCGAGTGCTGGTGCATGAGAGTCGCTACGCCGATCTCTCAGCGCGGCTCATTGCAGCCACGCAGGCCTTGCAGGTGGGCGATCCCGAGGATGAACGCACGCAGGTCGGCCCACTCATCACCGAACGCGACGCCATGCGACTTGAAGCTTGGATCGCGGCGGCTGTGCGCGGGGGCGCAAGAGTGTTGTGTGGTGGTCAGCGCCGAGGCCCCCTTCTAGAGCCCACACTCCTCGAAAACGTCCAGAGCTGCGCGGAGATCCGCTGCGAGGAGGCCTTCGGACCCGTCACCGTTCTCGAGCCGTACACGCACTTCGAGGACGCCCTGCGCAGTGTCAACGATTCACGCTACGGGCTCCAAGCAGGGTTGTTTACACGTGACTGGGTCTTGGTGGAACAGGCGTTCAAGACGCTTGAGGTTGGCGGAGTGATCGTGGGAGATGTCCCCACTTTCCGCGTGGATCACATGCCCTACGGCGGGGTCAAGGACTCCGGCTCTGGCCGCGAGGGTGTGCGTTGGGCGATGGAAGACATGACCGAACCACGCTTGCTCGTGCATCGCACGCCACCTTGCTGAATTGACAGCCGCCAAGGGTGGCCTACATTGACTCGCAATCCATGCAAGAATGCCCGCGTGATTGATCCTCATGAAGGCTGAGCCGCGAGCTACGGCCAGCTTTGGAGTCCCGCATGAACCCCGCCCGCACAGCTGTCATCTTCATCGGATTTCAGCACGACTACTTCGCCCCTGATGGCATTCTGAACGCCGCGTTGGAGGACAAGGACGGACGCGACCGCACTCTGAAAAACGCGCTCACCCTCGTGAAGCGGCTTGCACCCACGAAGGCCAGCCTCATCAGCACTCCCATCCTCTTCACCCCGGACTATTCGGAACTGAATGATCCGGTGGGCATCCTCAAGGCCATCAAGGAAAGCGGAGCCTTCCGTCGCGATCGCGTCGGCGGCGAGTGCATTCCTGAATTTCGCGCCCATGAGGGGCGCATGGATGTGGTCCCGGGCAAACGAGGGCTCAATGCCTTCTCGAACACGCACCTCGAGAAACTTCTCCGCGAACGACAAATCGAGGATGTGGTTGTTGTAGGCGCAGTCACGAGCCTGTGCATCGATTCCACTGCGCGCCAAGCCATGGAGTTGGGGTTCCGCACCACCATCCTCTCTGATGCCACCTGCGGTCGCACAAAGTTCGAGCAGGATTTCTACTGCACGAATGTGTTCCCGCTCTATGCCAACCTCAAGACTTCCGAGGAATTGCTTGCTGCCCTCGGAGCCTGAGTCTGAAGCGATCAACGCATCGGGACGTGCGGCGGAGCTGGCTAGCCAGGCAAGGCTGCGCCTGCTCGAAGAACTCGAAACGTCTGTCCGCCGCTACCGAAACCTCGTGGAGCAGGTGCCCGCTCTGGTGTTCCACGCTGGAGATGATGAACTCGTTGACTTCACGAACAACATCGTCATGGACATCCTCGCGCGCAAACCCGAGGAGGTCATCGGCCATCGCTTGTCCGAGTTTCTGCACCCCAGTGAACGCAAGCCGCTGACGTTTTCTCCGGCAACGGCAGATGTCGAGGGAGTTTGGGCCTTCGCCCACGCCCAGGGACACGCAGTCAGTCTCCGAGTCAAAGCCCACCGCGACGAAACACTCGGGTGGACTGGAGTGCTCACCGACCAATCCCGTGTGCAGGTCCTCGAAGGGCAACTCCGCCAATCCCAGAAGATGGAAGCCCTTGGCAGCTTGGCCGGTGGCGTCGCCCATGACTTCAACAACATTCTGATGGGCATCTTGGGATTGGCGGATTCCCTCGTGCAGTCCCTCTCAGAGGGAGACCCTCGCAGGGCCGACGCCATGGACGTGATGAAGCTCGCCGAGCGTGGCAGCGCCATCACCCACAAGCTCTTGCAGATCTCTCGCAAGCGTGAGGCGACTCCAGAGCCTGTGAACTTGTGCCAACTCTCCCTCACGATGCGAGATGTCCTGCGTCGGTTGATGCCCGAGAACATTGAGTTGCACGTGCAAACACCGCCCCATGCAGTGGTCGTGCTCGCAGACCGCACAGGGCTAGAACAGGTTTTGTTGAACCTCGTGGTCAATGCGCGCGACGCCATGCCTTTCGGCGGGCGCGTGCTGGTTGATATCGATCGCTCGGAGGACAGCCTCGTGCCCACAGCCTCCTTGACTGTGAGCGACAGCGGCACAGGGATGCCACAGGAGGTCGTGGAACACATCTTCGAGCCCTTCTTTACGACCAAGGGCAAGTCCGGAACCGGCCTCGGCCTATCGGTGGTCTATGGCATCGTGCAGCAAGCAGGAGGCACCATCAGCGTGGAATCCGTGGAGTGCCGGGGCACCACCTTCCGCATTCTCCTGCCACTCGTTTCAGCGCCAGCACCTGAAGATCCCAAACTGAAATCTGCTGCTGCTGCTGCTCAAACACGCCACGTCCTCCTCGTTGAAGACGACGAGACACTGCTCCGCATCATGACTCATGGCCTTCAACGCGCGGGGCATACCGTGACCCTGGCCACCGACGCACACTCCGCCTTTGAGAAGTTCTGTGCCAACCCGAGCATTGACCTGATCATCTCGGACCTCAATCTCGGGGAGAGCTCGGGGATGGACTTGCTCACACAGCTGCGCGCACAGCATTGCAAGACGCCTGTGCTGATCGTGACAGGAGATGGCGATGACGGCACGCTGGTTGTGCCTCCGGTCCATGCCGTGCTTGCAAAGCCGCTGCGCATCCCGGAACTCGTCGAAGCCGTAGCAGCGGCGCCGCGCGGCGCATAGACCTCACGGTTGCTGCGTGGTCAACAGGCATGCGCGCGTGAGCCGCACGCGTTCTGCAACGCCCTTGCCTCGGAGCTGCCACTTGGTGTTAGAGCCTGATTGGAGCGGCAGCACCAGAACCATTTTCTCAGCAGGCTTGGCCACAGTGATCTGCTCTGCGCGCTCTTCGCAAACGACCCTCACGTCCGTGCTCGCTCCGGGCTCTAGATGCAACAACAGCGCCCCATGAGTGGCTTGCGCCGGAACTTCGAGATCAAGCGCCCAGCCGTCAGATGAGGCCACGGCTTGCGGCACCATCGCCAACAAACTCCCCACGCGCCACGCAGACCCAAGCCTCACGCTGTCGATGCGCACCCGCGAAGACGCGTTCGGGTCCAACACCGCCACGCGAAAACCTTCGGAGAGTTCCGCGCCGGCGATGGGAACCTGAAGACGCTTCGCTCCCTTAGGCCATGGGATGTACATGCGCACGGACCCCGTGTGCAGGCTCAGTTTCGGCGCTCCCTCGAGCACTTCGCCTTCGATGATCACACTCGTGGATCCATCCGCCGGATGCACAAAAGCACCAGGACGCGCGAAGCAGGCCGGCCCGTCGATATCGAGGGCATGCTCCCCCAACCCGATCCGCACTCCCGGCTCCATGGGTGGTGCCACAGCGTCGTCCGGCACGGGCATGGGCGTCAGTTTCACTTGGGGCAGCAGCAATTCCCGTGGCGTCACAGTGCATTCAAACAGATTGATGGGCAGAAACTCGATGGCCAAGGCCCTCGGGAAAATGCCTTTGCCTCGCGCAATCTCGAGATCCTCAATCACCTTCTCGAGAATCCACACCACGTCCACGGCGATGAAGTCACGCACCACGCCTCGTTCACCAGCAAAGCTCTCCAAGATCTGCTTGAAGTAGCCCGTACTCGAGAAGCTCGATCCGTAGTGAGCCCAGGGCCGAGTGCTGTTCAGGTTCGCGAGAGCATTCAGATCGCCGGTGAAAGTCTCTGTTTCCACCGTGCCGATGGAGCCAATGGCCTGCAGAAACTTGCCCGTGGTGCTTCCGGAGTGAATGCCCCTAATGTCGATGCCACCGCTCACGAGCAAATCGCCTGCATCCAGTTTGCGTTCGCCGGCAGCCCAACATTCGACTGGCGGGCTTTGCGGAGACAAGAGCCCTAGGCTCTCCATCTCTGCTCGAGCCGTCACCCGCGCGCCGTGATGGGTCCAGTGCGTGTCCGTGCGCAAGAAGTGCTGCCCACCCGCGGCACGCATCACTTGAAGGACATCCACGGCGCGCACGCCACGCCGTCGGCACAACCCCACAAACTCTTCGTAGTCCGGCGCAAGCTCTTTCATTCCCGCAGGCAGATGCTCAGGATGGACTGAGGCCTTATCGGGAACCGGAACCAGCACGAGGCGCGTGCCAGTGGCTTCGAGAGCGTGCTGCAAAGCCATGAAGGCATTCGCAGCCTGCTTGTTGGCAGCTTTTGTGGAGCGGCGCTCTGGCTGGATTCTGCTCTTCAAGTACAGCCAGCCGTCCGATCCAGGGACGACGCTGCTGTGGGGCATGCGCCCGACCCCGAACAGCATGGCGGCCCAAGGCGAGAGGATGGCTTCGCGGATGCGTGAGGTGTCCCGCAGATCCCATTCGAACAAGCGCATCCGTGTGCCATCGAGCCATTGCACACGGGCCCGTTGCTCCTCGAGGTGTTCTGCATGGCGCCCGCTGAGGGGCTTCGCAGCGGCAGGCCAACACAAGTCCACGAGGGCTGCGGCCAAGATCAGAGCCACGAAGTAAGCCATGATCGCCCACTGCCAACGCCGCTGCTGCACCACGCTCTCGGCGTGAAGCTCACCGGCGAGACTCCGAGAGTCCGCAGCGCTTTCAGAATTGGTAGTAGAGGAAGGGCACATGGTCCTGCCAATGCAGATGGATCATGGTGAGCGGAAGAAGAATGGCGGCGAACACAACGGTTCGACGACTCGCACGCGCGACGAGCTCGCGAGTGGATGGGGCAAAGAGTGCAAGCGCACCTGCCAGTGCCAGCACCGCGTATTGCAACGGCGCGACGACTAGAACGACGGAGCCTCCGTGGCCTACGAGCGCTGCGCACCATTCCCAAGCACTCGTCAGCGAGTGCGCGCGGAACAACGCCCAACCCAACATCACGCACAGCAAGGTCAGTAGCACCTGCCCCGGGCGCGGCAGGGCTAGCTGAGCACGGCGGATGATCTTCACGCGCTCGAGGGACAACATCAGTCCGTGCCACGCGCCCCAAGCGATGAAGGTCCAGTTCGCACCGTGCCAAAGACCACCGAGAAGCATGGTGAGCAGGAGATTGACTTGCGTACGCAATGGTCCCTTGCGGTTACCACCTAGCGGAATGTAGAGGTAGTCACGCAACCACGTGCTGAGCGTGATGTGCCAACGACGCCAAAACTCCGTCATGCTCGCTGACTTGTAAGGCGACTCGAAGTTGAATGGGAAACGCAGCCCCAGCATCAAACCGAGACCGATGGCCATGTCCGAATAGCCGGAGAAATCGCAATACAACTGAAGCGTGTAAGCGGCGAGGCCCGTCCAAGCTAAGCCCGCGCTAGCAGGCACGCCGGCATCAAAGGCGCCGTTGACCACCGGGGCCAACATGTCCGCGACCAAGACTTTCTTGGACAAGCCGAAGATGAACCACAGCACGCCCTGCGCAAACGGCTGCAAGGCCATCTTGTGCCGGGCCATCTGATCCGCCACATCCGAATAGCGCACGATGGGGCCCGCGACGAGTTGCGGGAAGAGCGAGACGAAACACAGAAAATCGCCGAAATGCCGCGTCGCCGGCAAGTCCCTGCGCCACACATCAATGGTGTAGCTCATGCTCTGGAAGGTGTAGAACGAGATGCCAATGGGGAGCAGGACGTCCACCCATGGCACCGGTTCACTGCCCTGCCAGACAAAGACATCATTCAGGATGCCCACCGCAAAGTTGGCGTACTTGAACCACGCCAACAGCCCGAGGTTCGCCACGACGGACAGCACTAGCCAGCCAACCCCGCGACTCCCGTGCCTGTGAGCGCGGTCGATCATCAAGGCCGCAACAAAATCGAATGTGGCGGTGGCCAGCATGAGCAACGCATAGTCGGGGCGCCACCAGCCATAAAAGATGAAACTGGCCACGGTGAGAAACGGATTTCTCAACCAGCGCGGCAGCAGCAGCGTGCCCACGAGGACGAGTGGCAAGAACCAGTAAAGAAAGACTTGGCTAGCGAAGACCATCTCGTTGCGGACTCACGCCCTATGCACTTGCCCGAGCCTATCACGGACTTGTGAGCGCGCCCTCGTTATCGTCGTGCACCATGAAGCGAAAAATGAAGACTCGCCGCCGCTCGCGAACTAACGGCTCTCGCACGAAGGCGGTTTCACCCGTTCTCAGTGCACAGGCTGAATGGCTCGAGACGGATGGTCTTGGTGGCTACGCCACGCTGCCCGTCTTGGGCCCTCGTCAGCGGAGGTACCACTCGTATCTCACGGCTGCACTCGAAGCTCCTCTCGGCAGACACAGTTTGCTCAAGGACTTGCTCGTTTGGTTCCAGTCGGAGTCCTGCACCACGGCCCTCAGCACGGCACGCTTCGCGGATGGAACTGAGGAACCACAGCAGTCCGCCACATTCCTCGCTTTCCGCGCTGAGCCTTGGCCGTGTTGGAAATGGCGCACCTCTGACGGCCATGAGATCGAAGTCGAGTGCTTCCTCGCACATGAAGGCGGCGCGCTGTGCTGGAGCGCGCGTCGGACCCGTGGCCGCGGCCCGGCATGGGTTCACATTCGCCCGCTGCTCGGCGGCTCGCAGCATCATGCTCTCACCCGCGCCAATGAAGATGTCGTGACCCAAGTCGCGGGACAACACGGCTTCACGGCCTCCTGGCGCAGGAGCGGCGCGCAACTCTCACTCTCATCCAACGCCCCGCACGCACACGAACCGCGTTGGTGGTTCGACTTTCACCTGCCAGAGGAATCCCAACGCGGTCACGACTGTGTGGAAGACCTGTTGCAACCCGGCGTTTTCTCGGGCGACCTCTTGCAAGGGCCCGTGCATCTCATCGCCACGGCCACAGGTGAAGCACTACCGAGCGCTGAAGCTGTGGAGGTTGCAGCCCGCCACCTGCGCAGCACGGAGTCCCGGCGACGCAAAGCACTCGGCGGCTCTCTCTCGCGCGCTGCCGATCAGTACCTCGTGCGCCGCGGATCGCAGCGCACCATCATCGCAGGCTACCCATGGTTCGGCGATTATGGCCGCGACACCATGCTCGCCTTACGAGGACTCCTGCATGCCACGGGCCGGATCGATGCTGCGCGCGATGTGCTGCTCGCTTGGGCCGGGCTCGTGGACGAGAACGGCGGCTTGCCCAACACCTTTGCGGAAAGCGGTGGCAGCCGCTTGACCAACAGCGCCGATGCACCCCTGTGGTTCGCGCTCGTCGTGGCAGAGCACGCTCAACACAAACTGGCCAAACGCCCACGTGGCGAAATGCAGGTCCTTCGCGCTTCAGCCCTGCGCATTTTGCAGAGCATCCTTGAAGGACGCCACGAGTTGCTGCGCCTCGATGCTGATGGGCTGCTGGCCCATGGCAGCATCGACACTCAACTCACCTGGATGGATGCCATGGTGCAGGGTCAGCCAGTCACTCCGCGCGCAGGGAAGGCCGTCGAGATTCAAGCGCTGTGGTTGAACGCCCTAGCGCTGTGGGCTTCAGATCTCAAAGGCGCGCACCGCGTCCTCGCTCGTGGCAAGAAGAACTTCAAGAAACGCTTCGTGTTGCCCGAAGCCACATACCTCGCGGACGTGGTGGATGTGAACCATGAGCAAGGCCGTGTGGATGCCAGCCTGCGCCCTAATCAGATCTTCGCTCTTGGCGCTCTGCCTCTCACCCTCGTGCCCGGGCGCATGGCTCGCATCATGCTGGAGCATGTCGAAATGGCCCTGCTGACCGAGGCCGGCCTGCGGACCCTCGATCTGGGCACCGCGGAGTACCGCGGCCAATGCGTGGGCGACGCCGCCGCGCGCGATGGGGCTTACCACCAAGGCACCGTCTGGCCGTGGCTCATGGCTCCGTTTGTGGAAGCTTGGGTGCGACAGCGCGGAAACACCGCGTCCGTACGGCGCGAGGCGCGGGCGAAGTTCATGGATCCGTTCCTGCAGCACATGGGTCAACCGGGCGTCGGGCACATGGCAGAAATTGCGGATGGCGATGCCCCACATGCCCCGCGCGGCGCTCCGTTTCAGGCGTGGAGCCTAGGCGCCGTGTTGGATCTACAGTGTCACATTCTCGCTTAGGCATCGCGTTGCCGCGCCGCAACCCGAGCAGTATCCTCAAAGTCCCATTGGAGACGGCACGTGTCTGACGCACCTACGGTTCAACTGCGACACACCAAGACCTTCAAGCTCTACACGGACGAGTTCGACGCCCGCGTGGTTGAGCACGTCCGCGCCTTCGCCAAGGCTCGTCCGGCCGTGACCTTTCATGAGGACAAATCCATCGTCAAGGTCACGAGCAGCAGCGCAGACATCAGCGCGCTGCTCGAAGACTTGAAGACTCGGTTCAACTACATCCCGCCTGAAGATCGCGAGGAGAAGAAGGCGGAAGAACCCGCCGCAGGCTGAGCCCCCGAGGCAAGCATGAGCACCAAGCCCATCCTCAGCATCAAGTGTCCGTGCTGCCAACACATCCTTGAGGTGAGTGTGGAACAAGAGCGCGTGCTCTCATTCAGGAAGGGCGTGCATCTCACAGAGGATCGACGCGAAGGCGAAGACGCCATGGATGCGGCGGTGCGCAACAAGCGCGAAGGGGATGCGCGCGTGGTGGACGAGTTTCAAAAAGCGGAAGACAACGTGCGCAACGCGAAAGCTCGCGTGGACGACTTGTTCCGTGAGGCCACACGCAAGGCCCAGGAAAAAGGCGGCGACGCACCGCGGAAGCTCTGGGACTGAATCCCATGCCGTCCTTGCCCTTGGGGGGGCTGACGCTGGCCGCCGCGCGTGCTCATGGAACAGCGAACGGGCTCTCCCCATTCGGAGCTGAACTCATTCCGCGCGCATGGCGCCAAGTCATGCGCGAGCATTGCCTCGATCTCGCGAGCTTGAGCGACATAGCGCCGCGCAAGCGCAGTGCGCTCGCCCAAGCCTTCTCCCACACCCTGCCTGAAATCGCTTCGACTCACGCTAGTTGGGACAAGAGCGTGCGCTATGCCCTGAGGCTGACCGACGGCGCCGTGGTGGAAGCCGTGCTCATCCCCCATCACGGCCTATGGAGCGCCTGTGTGTCCTCACAAGCGGGCTGCGGCTTGGCCTGTCAGTTCTGCGCCACAGGCCGCATGGGATTGCAACGCAATCTCGGCGCACACGAAATCGTGGGGCAGGTGCTCGCCATCCAGCGCCACGCGCGCGTGCGCATCTCGGACTTGGTGTTCATGGGCATGGGTGAGCCCTTACAAAACGAACGCGAAGTTCTCAGCGCCTGCGACGTGTTTGCGGAGAACGAAGGCTTGCAGATCGGGAAACGGCGCATGGTCATCAGCACAGCGGGCATCGTGCCGGCCATCGACCGCTTCGCTGCTGCTGGACACAAGATGAAACTGGTGTTCAGCCTTGGGTCCGCCGTGCCAGAAAAGCGCGCGCGACTGATGCCCATCCAAGAGCTCTGGTCTTTTGACCGACTCCTAGAGTCCATTCGCAACTACGCTGCGTCCCTGCGGGGGAAACACGTGACCCTCGAGTACATCGCCATTCGAAATCTCACCCTAGGCGATGACGACATCGAGGCCATCCGCGAGCATCTCCATGGATTCAAGTTCATCTTGAACATCATCCCCCTCAATCCCGTAGATCCGAACCTTGAAGCACCGACGCGGGAAGAAGTTCTGGCTTGGTCGCAAAAGCTGCGTCCGCTGGGGTTCCCCGTGAAGATCCGACGCTCCTCGGGCCGGGATCAGTTCGCCGCTTGCGGGCAATTGGGTCGCACGCTGCTGAACGAGGACACCCTCGCGCAAGCTCCTCGCATGGGGCGCTCCGTGTAGTCTTTTCAGCGGCATGTCTCGCGAAGCGCTGCCGCGCCAACTCCTCCTCTTCGAAGACTTTCACTGCGAGCGGTCCACTCCGCTGCTCGCGGATCTCCTAGGTGAACTACCCGCAGACACCGGCGCTACGGCGTGTTCGGACTCTGAAGACGCCCTCGCGACAGCCCTCGCGAGCTGCCGCACTCGACACCGCGTGGTCATCAACTACACCAGCAATCGACGGGTGCTGCTCTCTTCCCGCGCCAACAACGATGGCTCTGTGCAGCTGCGCGCGCACCAAGCCTTTCGCACAGCGCCGGCAGAAATTGCTGACGCTGCGCTGCGGCTCTACCTGTTCGCGGCGGATCGCAGCGAGCAGCGCCAACTGGCCCGCACGATCATGCGCTGGCACCGCGCCACCGCGCCGGCCCCACAGAGCCCGGCCTCGGCGGACCTAGAGCACGGCCTGCACCATGACCTGCGCGCAACCCTTGAGCGAGTCAACCGCGCGCACTTTGCGGGTCAACTCGCCCTCGACATCACTTTTGCATCGCGCGTCGCACGCACCGTCATGGGACGGCACGAGAAGCGCGAACCGCGCTCACTGGTGCTAATCAACCCCGTGCTGGACCATCCGTGGATTGCGGCCTGGTACCTCGATTTCCTCGTGTTCCACGAGTGCCTGCACGAAGCGATTCCGCCGAAGCTCGAAGGCCTCCGTGCAGAACTACACCCACCGGAGTTTCGCGCCCGCGAACAGGCCCACCCCGACGCACAACGCGCACGGGAGTTCGAGGCGTGGATCTTGGGACCGGGTTGGCGCCGACTCGCTGCCGCGGCGCGGGCGCGCCTGCGCCGCAAAGGAAGCAGCCCGCCTAGGGACCTGTGAAGATCCGCTTCATCGCTCCGCCTGCGCGAGGTGCACAGCACATCGCAGCAGCACTGGGTGCTTCATGGCCGGCAGGGTGTTGTGCCCGCATCTCCATCGGTCGTCTTTCAATCCTTGGCCGCTGCGGCCTGTATCCCGTGGATGGGCGAGCGCGAAGCCGTCTGAATCCCTAGCGGTTCCAAGACCACACGATCTGGTCGCCGTGTCTTACGGCCCATTGCGCAGCATCGACTTCGGGAAACACACCGCCAATGGACCAAGCCCATGTTCCATCCTCACGCGGGTCGTTTTCACTGCGCCGCAACAAGGCCTTGGCGAAAAAATCGCGTCGAGTCTCCCGCGGTCCGTGGCGGTGCGGCCAGCGCACAAGGCGACGGGTCGCGTCCATGACAGTGGCGCCTTCGGGCACAGAGACCCAACGGGAATCCTCCATCCACACACCATCCACTTGCTGCCAGCAGACCTTCACCTGCACCGTGATGGCGTTCTCATGGGCACAGGCACCAAGACCAAGAACCATGGCCAGAACCAGTCCGCGCATGACGGGGAGTGTATGCCGACGGCCGTGCGCCATTGCGGCTAATCTCCCTCCCATCATGATTGCTCGCTCATTCACTGCGTTGGTTCTCGTGCTATTGGTCCACAACGTCCTTCCTGCCCAGCGCGCCGAGCGCGGCACGGATGCGACGTGGTCCACGCTGTTTCTCTCACCCCCACGACGCACACCCGACCTCGTGCGCACCGCTAGCGGCCGACCGGGCCCGCACTATTGGCAGCAGCAGGCGGACTACCGCATCGAGGCCACTCTAGATGCCGAGAGCGGAACGCTGAGTGCGAGTCTGCGCCTCCACTACACCAACAACTCCCCCGAGGACTTGCCCTTCCTCTGGTTCCATCTGGAACAGAACATCTTTAGGAAGGACAGCACAGCGCGGCTCATGGCCGACGCGGGCGGCGGAGTCGGCGAACGCATCGAGTCGGAGACCACTGGGATTGAGTTGTCTCACGTCCGTGCACGCGGCAAGGACCTGACCTACTCCGTGCACGACACCTTGATGCGCGTCGAGTTGCCAAAGCCGTTACGCGCTGGCGGGCACAGCGTAGACATCGAGATCGCTTGGTCTTTTCGTATCCCCGACAAGGCCGCGTTGCGCATGGGGCGCACCGATACGCCAGACGGGCCGATTTTCGCACTCGCCCAGTGGTTTCCCGCAGTAGCGAAGTTCGATGACATCCACGGCTGGAACACCCTGCCCTACCTTGGATCGGGCGAGTTCTACACAGACTTTGGCGACTACGAGGTGGAAATCACGGTGCCTCGATCCCACGTGGTGGCCTCCACGGGGACTCTGGAGAACCCGAGCCGCGTCCTCACGTCAGCTCAGCGCGAAGCCCTCAACAAGGCCGCGTCATCCCAGGGCACCGTCAGCATTCGTTGCGCCAACGAGGTGGCCCTAAGCCAAGGACGGCCGGAAGGCGATGGTCCTCTCACTTGGGAGTTCCATGCCAAGAACGTGCGCACGTTTGCGTTCGCCAGTTCCCAAGCCTTCGTCTGGGATGCCGCGACGGCCTCCACCGGAACCCTCTGTCAGTCGTTCTATCCCCGTTCTGCGCTTCCCCTGTGGGAAGAGGGCACTCGCGATCTGCGCGAGTCCATCGAGCACTATTCGCGCCAGTGGTTCCCCTACCCATGGCCCGTGGCCAACAACATCAACGCCTTTGGCACGGGCGGCGGCGGCATGGAATACCCCATGATCATCTTCAACGGGCGCTGCGACTCGAGCTACGACCTCTTCGCCCTCGTCGCCCACGAGATCGGGCACAACTGGTTTCCCATGGTCGTCAACACCGACGAACGCCGCCACGCATGGATGGATGAGGGCTTCAACACCTTCATCAACTACTACCCCATCGTGGAACGCTTCGGCAGCGGGGGAAGTTGGTTCGACAAGAAGGACTGGACTAGGGCTTGGATCAAGAGCACCCACCCCATGAGCACCGCGCCGGACCGCATGCCGGCGGGATCACTAGGGTTCCTCGCTTATGACAAACCTGCTTGGATGATGCGCACTCTGCGCGAAGAGGTGCTCGGCACCGAACGCTTTGATCGCGCCTTCCGCGACTACGTCCACGCTTGGGCCATGAAGTCGCCCACCCCAGACGATTTCATGCGCTGCATGGAGAACGCCGCGGGCAGCGACCTGTCTTGGTTCTGGCAGAGTTGGATCTTCGGGGCTGCCCTCGCGGACGTCGCTATTGAGGAAGTGAACGCTGGCGACGACGCCACCGAGGTGCGCGTCCGACATCAGCGCCGCTTCGTTCAACCCGTGCCATGGCTGGTGGAATTGACGGACGGCAAGAAACTCGAGGGCACGATCCCCGTGGATTCCTTCGCTGCGGGGCCTGCGGTGAGCTTCAGTTGCCCGGTGCCCACCAAGAGCATTCGCCGCATCACGCTGGATGCACAGGAACGCTGGCCTGATGTGCAGCGCGGGAACAACGTGCGCGTGCTCGCCAAGTGAATCGCACGTTGTGATGGGCGCTGAGGGATTTGAACCCCCGACCCCCTCGGTGTAAGCGAGGTGCTCTAACCGCTGAGCTAAGCGCCCGGGCGCGAGAGGATAGCGCGCAAACGGCGACGCGCAGAAGCAACTCGACCATGAGGTCGCCATGGCGCGCCATCACCCACGCCACGCGGGAGATTCCCCACGGCGCAGAGCCAAACGCCACGCCGAAACACCGCAGGTGCGTACGCGCGTAGGCAGCAGCGGGCGCTACTGAGCCACAGAGCGCGGGTCTGTGATCGGCCCCGACACGTGCACAAGTTGCGCTCTAGCTAGGAGTTCGCAACGCGCACTTCTCCTCTGCGCTGAGACAGACACAAGCCCGGCACGGCAGTTGATGAATGCGGAGCGGGATCCCGCACATGAAGAACTTCGACACGCACCGTCATCCCACGTCGTGGCTGGCAACTCTCGCGCTCCTACTCCTCTCCACCGCCGCACTCGTCAGCCAAGACGCGCCCTCGGAAGAGAGCATGACGTTCTTCAAGAGCAACTGCGCTAGCTGCCACACCATCGGCGGAGGACGACTCACTGGCCCTGACCTCAAAGGAGTGGATGGGCGCAAGGATCGCGACTGGCTCATCAACTTCGTCGCAGACCCCAAGTCCGTGATCGACTCCGGTGATGCCTACGCGAGGAAGCTCGTTGAAGAGGCCCGCGGAGCGCTCATGCCCAACGTCCCGGGCATGTCCAAGGCCCTAGCTGCCAAGCTGGTGGATCTCATCAAGGCCGAATCCGCCCTCGAAAAATCGCACTTCATGGGCGTCGTGCTTTCGGACCGCCCACTCACCGCTGAAGACGTGGCGCGCGGCAAGGCCCTGTTCACTGGCGTCACTCCTTTCAAAGCTGGTGCTCCCGCCTGCAACTCTTGCCACACCGTGCGCGACCTGGATGGCTTTGGCGGCGGACGTCTTGGCCCCGATCTCACCAGTGCGTTTGCGCGCCTCGAAGGCCGCAAGGCACTTGGCGCGTGGCTCGCAGCCCCACCTTCCATCGTGATGCAACCCGTCTTCAAGGAACACGCGTTGGAGAGCGACGAAATCCTCTCCATGGTGGCTTTTCTGAAGAGCGAAGCAGAAGGCGGTGACGCACCGCTCAACGCAGGGCCGTCACTGGAATTCGTGCTCGCGGGACTCGGCGCAGCAGCGTTCCTGATCGTCTGCATGGACTTCGCTTGGCGCCGCCGCTACCGCGCCGTGCGTCGGCCACTTGTCAGCAAGGACTCGAACTCATGACCAACGGCAACAACCCCTGGATTCAGGACGGCGTCGAACCCGAGACACGGGCTTGGGAGGAGTTCTACAGAAACCGCTGGCAGCACGACAAAGTGGTGCGCTCCACCCACGGCGTGAACTGCACCGGTTCGTGCTCGTGGAACGTGCATGTCAAGGACGGCATCGTGACTTGGGAGATGCAGGCCCTCGACTACCCCGAGCTGAACCCCGACATGCCGGGCTATGAGCCTCGCGGATGCCAGCGTGGCATCTCCTACTCTTGGTACCTCTACAGCCCGCTGCGCGTGAAGTACCCGTACATGCGCGGTGCGCTCTTGGATCTGTGGCGCGAAGCCAAGCGCCGACACGCTGATCCCGTGGATGCGTGGACTGCCCTCCAAAGCGACCCGGCGAAACGCGCTCGCTATCAGCGCGCGCGCGGCAAGGGCGGCCTGCGCCGCGTGAGCTGGGACGTGGTGTTGGAACTCATCTGCGCCTCCATGGTGCACACCATCAAGACCCACGGACCTGACCGCATCACAGGCTTCTCGCCGATTCCGGCCATGTCCATGCTCTCGTATGCCGCGGGCTCGCGCATGCTGCAGCTCTTGGGCGGCGTGAACCTCTCCTTCTACGACTGGTACTGCGATCTACCGAGCGCTAGTCCTGAATGCTGGGGCGAACAAACTGACGTGAACGAGTCAGCAGACTGGTTCAACGCCAAGTTCCTCGCGGTCATGGGCGCAAACCTCAACATGACCCGCACGCCCGACGTGCACTTCGCAGCAGAAGCGCGTCACAACGGCTCCAAGATGGTGGTCTTCGCGCCCGACTTCAATCAGGTCGCGAAGTACGCCGACGAGTGGATCAACATCAACGCCGGACAAGACGGCGCGTGGTGGATGGCGGTGAATCACGTCATCTTGAAAGAGTTCCACCACGAGCAGAAGAACGCCGACTTCCTCACCTACACCAAGACTTACTCCGACGCGCCCTGCCTCGTGGAGGTGGTGAAGGACGGCCACGGACTACGCCCCGGCCGCCTGCTGCGCGCCAATCGTCTCGCCCGCTACCAAGGCGAAGAGAACGGCGAGTGGAAGTTCCTCTTCTGGGACAGCGCCACCAACGCTCCGAAGATGCCCATGGGCAGCGTCGGACATCGCTGGCAGACCAAGAAGGGTCAATGGAACCTCAAGCTCGAAGATGGCGTGGATGGATCACCCATTGATCCGACCCTGAGTTTCCTCGGTGCCGCCGATGAAACGCCACTCGTTGGCTTCGATGATTTCGCCAACGGCGCCACCACCCTGCGCGGTGTGCCAGCCAAGCGCTTGGTCACCGTGGATGGAACCAGCGTGCTGGTCACCACGGTCTACGACCTGTTGATGGCGCAGTACGGCGTGCCGCGTGGTCTGCCCGGCGCCTACCCGAAGAGCGAGGACGACGATGCGGTGTACACGCCCGCTTGGTCCGAGAAGTACACGGGCATCGGGCGCGAGAACCTCATTCGCTTTGCGCGCGAATGGGCCAGCACGGCTGCCAAGACGGGTGGCAAGTGCACGGTCATCATCGGCGCGGGTATCAACCACTGGTACCACGCGAATCTCATGTACCGCGCGGCCATTCACGCGCTCATGTTCTGCGGCTGCGTGGGAAAGAACGGCGGAGGTCTCGCGCACTACGTCGGACAAGAGAAGCTCGCACCTGGCGATTCGTGGGCCGCTCTCGCTCTCGCCAAGGACTGGTATCCGCCGTCGCGCCTCCAGAACGGTCCGAGCTGGCACTACGTGCACTCCGATCAGTGGCGCTACGAGCGTTCGTTCCGCGACTACCACACCGTGCCCGTCGGCACGAAAGACGACAGCTTCGCCGCGGGCCACACCGTGGACGCCAACGTCCGGGCTGTCCGCAATGGCTGGCTGCCCTTCTTCCCCGCGTTTGACGAAAGCCCCATCGAGACGGTCAAGAAGGCCGAATCCGCAGGCGCGAAGGACGAAGCCGGTGTTGTCAACGACGTGGTGCGCCGCCTGAAGTCCGGCGACCTCAAGTTCGCGATCGAAAAGCCGGATGCCTCATCCTGCTGGCCACGCCTGTGGTTCATCTGGCGCGGCAACGCGCTGATGAGCTCCGCCAAGGGGCACGAGTACTTCCTCGAGCATTACCTCGGCACGCACACCAACAAGATCTCGAAGGACCTCGCCGCCGACTTCGTGAAGGATGTTGAATGGATGGCCACTGCGCCACGCGGGAAGATGGATCTGATCGTCGATCTCAACTTCCGCATGGACACGTCCGCGCTTTACTCGGACATCGTCTTGCCTGCGGCCACTTGGTACGAGAAGTGCGACCTCAACTCGACGGACATGCACTCTTTCATCCACCCGCTGGCACCCGCGGTGCAGCCGTGTTGGGAAGCGCGTTCGGACTGGGACATCTTCCGCACGATCTCGAAGGAGTTCTCGACTCTCGCCAAGAAACACTTGCCCGGTCGTACCAAGGACCTCGTGCCCACGGTTCTCGCGCACGACTCCATTGCGGAGATCGCCCAGCCTCGCATGAAGGACTGGAAATCGGGCGAAGTGGAAGCGATTCCTGGCAAGACCATGCCGGGCTTCAAAGTGGTCGAGCGCGACTACTCCGCGCTTTACGACATGTTCTGCTCGCTAGGACGCAAGGTTCGCGAAAACGGACTGGGCGCACACGGCACGCACTACAAGGTCGACGACTTCTACGACCAGCTCCTCGCAACGGCCCCTGTGGAGCGGTGGAACGGCAATGCCTATCCATCGGTGAAGGATGCCAAAGACGCCGCGAACGTGGTCCTGAATCTGGCCACTGTCACCAACGGCGAACTCGCTTGGCGTTCCTACAAGAACATGGAAGAGAAGACCGGCCTCAAACTGGCCGATCTCGCTGAACCCACGCGCGCTGTGCGCATGACGTTCAAGGATCTGCAAGCGCAACCGCGGCGGCTCATCAACTCGCCGATGTGGTCGGGCTTGCTCGAAGGTGGACGTGCGTACGCGCCTTTCACCTACAACGTCGAGCGCCTTGTGCCTTGGCGCACACTCACCGGGCGTCAGCACTTCTATCTCGATCACGACGGCTACCTCGCGTTCGGCGAACACCTGCCGACCTACAAGCCGAAGCCGCTCCCTGATCACTACGCCGACCTGATGGTGTCCGAAGCCGAAGGTCCGACGCTGCAACTCAACTACCTCACGCCACACGGCAAGTGGCACATCCACTCCACCTACGGCGACAACCAGCGCATGACGACTCTCTCGCGCGGCTGCGATCCGTGCTGGATGAACGACAAGGACGCCGATTCCATCGGCATTCAAGACAACGATTGGGTCGAGGTGCACAACGACCACGGTGTGGTGGTCACGCGCGCTGCGGTTTCCGCGCGTATCCCGCGCGGCATCTGCATCATCTACCACTCGCCCGAGCGCACCTACGGTGTGCCGAAGTCCCCTCTGCGCGGCAACAAGCGCGCGGGCGGACACAACAGCCTCACACGCACGCGCCTGAAGCCCAACCTCATGGTGGGCGGCTACGGCCAGTTCACTTTCCACTTCAACTACTGGGGACCCATCGGGTGCAACCGGGACACCCATGTGCTTGTCAGGAAGCTCCCGCACTTGAGCTGGTGATGCACCACGAGCCTCGGGAAGCCTGAAAGGAACACCATGGACGTCAGATCACAAATCGCAACGCTCTTCCACCTCGACAAGTGCATCGGCTGTCACACGTGCAGCATCGCCTGCAAGAACATTTGGACGGACCGGCCGGGCACTGAGTACATGTGGTGGAACAACGTCGAGACCAAGCCCGGCACCGGCTACCCCACGCAGTGGGAAAACCAGGATGCCTACAAGGGCGGCTGGAAGGTGGAGAACGGAGATCTTGAACTCCGTTCCACCTCGAAAGCCAAGCTCGTTCCCAACATCTTCCACAACCCGGCCATGCCCAGCATGGACGACTACTACGAGCCTTGGACCTACAAGTACGACGAGTTGTTCAACGCGCCGGAAGGTGACGATCAGCCCACGGCCATTCCCGTGTCCATGATCACGGGCCAGCAGATCAACGTCGAAGCGGGCCCAAACTTCGACGACGACCTCGGAGGCTCCAAGGTCTATGCAGCGAACGATGTGAACCTGCAGGACTTGGACCCCATGTTGCGCGCGCAGATGCTCGAGATCGAGCGCCTCGCGTTCTTCTACTTGCCCCGCATCTGCAACCACTGCCTCAATCCCGGTTGCGTCGCCGCTTGCCCCTCAGGCGCGCTCTACAAGCGCGGCGAGGACGGCATTGTGCTGCTCAATCAGGAGCGTTGTCGTGCTTGGCGTGCGTGCATCGCGGCCTGCCCTTACAAGAAGACCTACTACAACTGGTCCACGGGCAAGTCCGAGAAGTGCATCCTCTGCTACCCGCGCCTCGAAACCGGCCAGGCACCGGCTTGCTTCCACTCTTGCGTCGGGCGCATCCGCTACCTCGGAAACGTGCTCTACGACGCTGACCGCATCAAGGACGCGGCACTCAAGTCGGACCTCGAACTCGTCGAGGCCCAGCGCGACCTGATCCTCGACCCTCGTGATCCCCAAGTGATCGCAGGTGCGCGCGCTTCGGGTGTTCCCGAAGCCGTTATCGAATCGGCGCAGAAGTCTCCGGTGTGGCGCTTTGTGAAGGAGTGGGGCATGGCCCTGCCGCTGCACGTCGAGTTCCGCACCTTCCCCATGCTGTTCTACGTGCCCCCGTTGCTGCCTGTGATGTCCGTTGCTCGCGGCGGCGTGGTGACCAGCGACGTGGACGCGATGTTTGCAGACATCGAGAAAGCCCGCGCTCCCATCTCTTACCTCGGCAAACTCTTCGCCGCCGGCAACGACGGCAAGGTGCGCTATGCGCTGCGAAAGCAGATGGCCGTGCGCCTGTGGCGCAGGCATGTGACCGTCGGCGACATCTCCCTCGAAGAAGCGACCCGTGCGCTGCGCGAGGCCGAGTGCACGCCGGAGCAAGCGGACGACATCTACAAGCTCACCGCTCTCGCCTCCATGGACGAACGCGTGGTGATTCCTCCCATGCAGCGCGAGCTGGCCATCGAGATGCTCGAAGACCCCCACGAACACCGGTCGGGCACCGGATTCGGCACACGCACTCCGCCCATGAGAGTCTGATCATGGTCGCCACACTGGACACTCACGAACGCGCCGCGCGCCTCCTCAGCTATCCCGTGGATGGCGACGGCGGCGCGCTGGCCCGCGAAGCTGAGTTGCTCGCGCAAGAGCTACCAGAGCTGAAGAGCGAACTGTCTCAGTTTGCCGACGTGGTGCGCTCTGCGGATGCGGGCACCATTGAGGAGTTCTACACCAGCGCCTTCGACAACACGCCCGATCGAGCACTCGAACTCGGTTGGCACGCGTTCGGCGAAACCTACTCGCGTGGGTCCTTCCTCGCTTCCATGCGCGCACGCATGCGCGACGCGGGGATCGCAGAGTGCATCGAACTCCCCGACCACATCACGCACATTCTGCGGCTCTTGCCTCATCTCGACCCAGCACTGGCCGCTGCGCTTGCAGATGGCGTGTTGGTTCAGGCCACAGACAAGGCCATCAAAGGATTCTCGGATAGCGCGCATCCCTGGCTTGCGCCCCTCAAGGCCGCCAGAGCAGTGATGGCCTCCCATGTCGCGACGAGTTCGCGCGCAAAGGAGCAGCTCCATGCATGACTTCCTGTTGTTCGCGGCCCTCCCCTATGCGACGTTGCTGGTCTTCTTCCTAGTGACCATTCAGCGCTACCGCCAACGCAAGTTCACCTACTCCGCGTTGTCGAGCCAGTTCCTCGAGAACAAAGTCCACTTCTGGGGCTCAGTGCCGTTCCACTACGGCATCTTGAGTGTGCTCTTCCTGCATCTGCTCTTCATTGCGATGCCGAAGACTGTGCTCGCCTGGAATGCTGCACCGCTGCGGCTTTGGGCCCTTGAAGCAACCGGGTTCGGATTCGCAGTGCTCGCTCTCACCGGCCTCATCAACACGATCATGCGGCGCTGGGCCTTCGCCAAGGCACGCCGCACATCCAACGCCGGTGACTGGATTCTGTACGCGCTGCTGCTGGTGCAAGTGCTCACCGGCATCGGCATCGCCATCTTCAACGGCTGGGGCTCGGCGTGGTTCGCCACATCGGCGACACCGTGGCTCTGGTCTCTGTTCACGTTCCAGCCTGATGTCAGTTACGTGGCTGGCCTGCCATTGATGGTGAAGCTCCATGCGCTGAACGCCTTCTTGCTCGTGGGAGTGTTCCCGTTCACGCGCTTGGTGCACATCCTCGTGGTGCCCAACCCCTATCTCTGGCGCAAGACGCAGGTCGTGCTTTGGGCACGTCCGCGCACTCAGGCCGGAAAAGGAGGTTGAGTCATGTCGAGCATGCTCCAGAGGAGTCGCGAGTTTCTTCGCTCCGGCCATCCCGGAACGCTTTTCACCGCACTGCTGTACTTCGATTTCTGCTTCGCAGTTTGGGTGCTGAATGGTGCCATGGCTCCGTTCATCGCGCAGGAGTTCCACCTCTCTGCGGCTGAGAAGGGCTTCATGGTTTCGGTGCCCGTCATTGCCGGTGCGCTGATGCGCTTCCCGCTCGGCGTGCTCTCGCAGTACATCGGACGCAAGGCCGCCGCACAAGTCGAGATGAGCCTCATCTGTGTTGGACTCGGCGTGGGTTACTTCTTGGTTGATACCTACACCGGCGTGCTGATGATGGGCGTCATCCTCGGCATTGCGGGCGCAAGCTTCGGTGTGGCGCTGTCCCTCGGCAGTGGTTGGTTCCCGCCGAAATACAAAGGGCTCGCCATGGGCATTGCAGGAGCCGGCAATTCTGGCGCCGTGCTCGCCGTGCTCTTTGCGCCGCCCCTAGCCGCGACCTACGGCTGGAAGTCGGTCTACGGCATCGCCATCTTCCCCATGATCCTCGCGATGATCTTGCTGCAGATCTTCGCCAAGGAACCGCCGGACATTGAGAAGAAGTCCTTCAAGGACTACATGAAGATCCTCGTCGATCGCGACGCTTGGGTCTTCAACCTGATGTACATGCTCACATTCGGTGGCTACATCGGACTCACCAGCTTCCTGCCAACTCTCTTCCACGATCAGTACGGCATCCCGAAGGAGCAGGTCGGTCAGTACTCGGCCGTGATCATCATCATGGCCAGCATCCTGCGCATCGTCGGCGGATGGATGGCTGATCGCATCGGTGGCCTGAAGCTGCTCTACATTCTGGGCTTCGTGATCATCGCTGCCACGGGCGCAGCGGCCGTGCTGCCACCGAATCCGTGGGTGATGGTGAGCATCCTCGTGGTGTGCTTCAGCGCCATGGGCGCTGGCAACGGCGCGGTGTTCCAGCTCGTGCCCCTGCGCTTCCGCACCACCACTGCCGTGGCAGGAAGCTTGGTTGGCGAAATCGGCGCACTCGCTGGAGGTTTCTTGCCCAACGCCATGGGGCTCGGCAGAGAGTACTGGGGCAGCTTCAGCCCCGGTTTCCTCTCGGGCACCTTGTTGGCCGTGGCAGTGCTGATTGCCCTCGTCATGGTCACGAAGAAATGGACTAGTTCTTGGATTGGTGAGGGAGGCAAAGCACGCCCTGAAGACGCTGAGCACAACACTCCCCCAAGCAAGCTGAACCCGGAAAGGGCGCGCGCATGACCACCGCTACAACGAACGCACCTCCTGTTCACGCCGGAAAGTCCTGGCTCAAGCGCTGGGAACCCGAGAACGAAGCCTTCTGGCAAAGCGAAGGCAGCAGCATCGCCTGGCGCACGCTGACGCTCACCACCATCAGCCTCGTACTCTCCTTTGCGACATGGTTCGCCATGTCAGCAGTGGTGGTGCGGCTGCCCAACGTGGGCTTCAAGTTCGACACCATGCAGCTCTTCTGGCTTGCCGCCATGCCCGGTCTCGCGGGCGGCACGCTGCGCATCATCCACACCTTCTTGATCCCGATCTTCGGGACGCGCTTGGTGATTGGCGTCGCGACACTGTTGAAGCTCATCCCTTGTGTGGGCCTCGCATTCGCGGTGACAAACCCCGAGACACCCTTCTGGATGTTCATGTTGCTCGCGTTCCTCGCGGGCATGGGCGGTGGGGACTTCTCGTCCTACATGCCCTCCACATCGCTCTTCTTCCCAAAGCGTTTGCAAGGCGCGGCTCTAGGGATTCAAGCAGGGGTCGGCAACTTCGGGGTCAGCGTGGCCCAGTTCGTCACGCCGTGGATCATCGGATTCGCGGCGTTTGGCGCGCTGGCCGGGGATCCCCAAACCTTCACCAAGGGCGCCGTCACCAAGCCCATCTGGCTACAGAACGCTTTCTGGTGGTTCGTGCCACTGTTGCTGCTTCTTGGATTCCTCTGCCTCACGCGGCTTCGCAGCGTGCCCGTGCGCGCTTCCTTCAAAGAACAGCTCGACATCTTCAAGACCAAGCACACGTGGTTCTGCACCATCACCTACGTGATGACCTTCGGTTCCTTCTCCGGATTTGCAGCGGCGTTCCCGCTGATGATCAAGACGCTGTACGGCAACTTCGAGGGTGCCCCCGACCCGCTGGCCTATGCGTTCTACGGGCCACTCATCGGTTCCACATCGCGCGTGATCTTCGGATTCGTTTCTGACAAGACGGGCGGAGGAATCCTCACGCACCTTTCCGGCCTCGCCATGATCGGCTGCGCTTTGGCCCTGGTGTTGACGGGCTGCCTCGCGCCCACGGGACTCGAGCAGTTCCCGATGTTCGTGGGCCTGATGTTGGCCATGTTCTGCTTCGCGGGCATCGGCAACGCCGCAACCTTCCGGCAATACCCCATCATCTTCGCGCACTCGCCTCGGCAGGGCGCGCAAGTCTTGGGCTGGACCGGCGCCGTCGCCGCCTACGGACCCTTCCTGTTCTCGACGCTTATTGGAGCCTCGATTTCTTCCACCAAGTCGGCAGCCCCGTTCTTCGTGGGAGCGATCGCGTTCTTCGCCATAGCCACCGCCATCAACTGGTGGTTCTACGTGAAGAAGGGCTGCGAGCGGCCGAGCTGAGGACATCATGCAGCGCTGGACTTCGAAGACTTTCCTTCTCATTGCTGGTTGTGTCGCGTGCACGGCCTTCGTCAGCACGGTAAGCCTCACACTCCCGGGCAACGATGCCGGGCACGCGCCGGAGCAGCCCATTGCCTATTCCCATCGCCTGCACGCAGGCGAACTAGGCATCGACTGCCAGTATTGCCACTTCGCCGCCGACAAGAGTCCCGTTGCGGGCATCCCGCCGGCGTCGTTGTGCATGAACTGCCACAACACCGTCACGGCGAAGAGCGACGTCGTGGAGGCCGAGAAGCAACTGGCTGAGAAGGAAGGTCGCCTTGCGCGCACGATCATCTCGCCCGAGTTGAAGAAGCTCTACAACGCCCTCGCTCTAGATGATGAGCGCAAGCCCATCCCTGGACGCAAGCCCGAACCGCTGCGCTGGCAGCGCGTGCACGACCTGCCCGACTTTGTGGCCTTCGATCATCGCGTCCACGTCAGCCGCGGTGTCGCCTGCCAGTCCTGTCACGGCGCGGTCGAGACCATGGAGCGCGTGCAGCAAGTCTCCACGCTCTCCATGGGCTGGTGCGTGGAGTGCCATCGACTGAACACTCGCGATGGCAAGGGCGCAGTGGAAGCCGGCTTTAACCATCCGCGCGTGGAAGGTCACGTTTCAACGGACTGTGCCGCCTGTCACTACTGAGGATGCCATGACCACTCCCCGCAACATGCAGCGCCTCGATCAGCAACTCGTGCTTCCGCTGGAAGGCGAAAGCTCTGATCGACGCTCCTTTCTGCGCCTGATGGGCTTCGGCGTCGCAGCCGGCGCGCTCGCATCCTGCTCACGCGCGCCCGTTTCCAAAGCGGTTCCTTGGCTCACCGCGCCAGAGGACATCACAGCGGGACGTGCCTACCGCATGGCCACAACCTGCGCAGCATGCCCCACGGGATGCGGCGCGCTCGTGACCTGCAAAGACGGCCGCCCGTTGAAAATGGAAGGCCTGCCGGGCCATGCCGTGAGTGACGGTGCCCTGTGCGCCGTGGGGCAGGCCTCAGTCCTCGAACTGTATGACTCGCAACGCATTGATGGCCCGCAGCGGAGCGACAAGCCCTGCGCTTGGGCGGACGCGGACGTGGCCATCGCCAACGCGCTCGACACGCTGAAGAGCGCAGGGCGCGTGCGCATTCTCACCGACACGCGCACTGGCCCGGCAACCTTGGCCACGATTCAGAGTTTTCTCGCCCGCACCAAGGATGGCCGGCATGTGATGTACGACGCGCTCTCGTGCTCGGCCATCGCTGCGGCTCATCTCGCCACTCACGGGCTACGCGCCATGCCGCGCATCGATCTCGCTAAGGCCAAGGTGCTGGCCGCGTTCGATGCGGACTTCCTTGGGACCTGGTATTCGCCCGTCGAACACGCACGCGGCTGGGCCGCTGCACGTCGCAACAAGCAGCCGGACGCCCATTCTCGACACTGGCATTTCGAATCGAGCATGAGTGTCACCGGTGGCGTGGCAGACATCCGCCGCCGCCTCGCTCCGCACGAGCTGCCCGCTGCCATCGCGCGCCTCGCAGCCCTCGTCACGGGCGGTGGAGGAATCCGAAGCGAGCTGAGTTGCGAAGCGGATCTCGTGCTGCTCGCAGACGAATTGCGCTCCGCACGGGGAAGTGCATTGGTGCTCTGCGGAACCAACGATGTTGGCGTGCAGACCCAAGTCAATCAGATCAATGCCGCTCTTGGCGCTTATGGCAGCACTCTGGATCTGGGCACGAGTTCGCGCCAACGACGCGGCGATGATGCTGCTGTTCTTGAGCTCTGGAATGAACTCGACAGCGGCAGCGTGGACCTCTTGATCGTGGCCGGAGTCAATCCCGCCTTCGATTTCCCCGCCCGTGCGAGCACCCTCTCCAAGGCTCGGCTGTTCGTGTCGTTGGCGACGAACCACGACGAGACCTCAGCACTAGCACATTGGACTTGCCCCGAGCCGCACTTCCTCGAGCGCTGGGACGACCACGAAGCCCAAGATGGCGTGGTCGCGATTGGGCAGCCGCTGATTCAGCCACTGATGAACGGGCGCACGTTGCGTCTCTCACTTGCGCGCTGGAGCGGCGATCAAAGTGACGAACTCGCGCTGTTGAAACGAAGCTTCGAGGCCAACGTGTTCTCTCGCCAGAAGGACATTGGGTCCTTCACGCGCTGGTGGCGCGACCTCCTGCACAACGGATTCGCGCGAGTTGCACCGCGTGGCGGCGCGCATCCGTTCCAACCCAATGGCGTTCAAGCAGCGGCTGCACGCACTGCGCCGAGTGGCGGCGAATTCGCCCTCGTGCTCACGCCGAAGGTCGGCATTCTCGATGGGCGGCATGCTCACAACCCTTGGTTGCAGGAACTCGCAGACCCCGTTTCACGCCTCGCTTGGGAATGTGAGGCCTGCCTCTCGCCCGCCGCCGCAGCACGCCTCGGAGTGAGTGAGGGCGATGTGGTGCGCATTGAAGCACAGGGGATGCAAGCGCTGCGTGCTCCGGTGCACATCCTCCCTGGTTTGCATGACCAAGTGATCACGTTCCCCCTCGGCTACGGACGGGCCTGCACAGAACGCTTCGCAGGCATCGGCCCAAAGTGGTGGGAAGGCGAGCGCACGTTGGCGCAAGGCCAACGCCTCGGCAGCAATGTTGCCGCATGGCGCGAGATTGCGCATGTGCGCGTCGAGCGCAGTGGCGAACACGTGGAACTCGCAACCGTTCAGGACTATCGCAGCCTAGAAGTCCCCGCGCATCTCGCGCCAGCTCACGGCGAAGTCCGCAATCACGTGCGACATGCGAGTGTCGCTGCCTTGGCCGCAGATCCCCACGCCGCTCACGCGGGCACGCATCATCCAGCCGCTGCTGAGTTGTGGAGCCCCGACCACGCGAACAGTGGGCCGCGCTTTGGACTCGCCATCGATCTCTCAGCCTGCAATGGCTGCTCAGCCTGCGTCATTGCCTGTCAGGCAGAAAACAACGTGCCTGTTGTGGGCCGCGACGAAGTCCGACGCCACCGCGAAATGGCGTGGATCCGCATCGACCGCTACGAATCGGGAACCGGCGACGACGTGGCTGTGCACCAGCAGCCCATGATGTGTCAGCACTGCGGTCACGCTCCGTGTGAGTCCGTATGCCCGGTGTTGGCGACGGTGCATTCCGCCGACGGCCTCAATCAGCAGGTTTACAACCGCTGCGTGGGCACGCGCTACTGCGCCAACACTTGCCCGTACAAGGTGCGGCGCTTCAACTGGTTCGACTACCCGCACGAGGACGCGCTAGAGAACCACGCCCTCAACCCAGACGTCACGGTGCGCACGCGTGGCGTGATGGAGAAATGCAGCATGTGCGTCCAGCGCATCCAGGAAGCACGTCTAGAAGTACGCCGCCTTGGGCTCGCCGTCGAAGACGGCGACATCCAAACGGCTTGCCAGCAGACGTGTCCAACGCAGGCCATCGTCTTTGGAAACCTCGACGACCCCAAGTCAAAGGTCGCCATGCTCGCTGCCGGTGGTCGGTCGTACCGAGTGCTTGAGGAGCTGAACGTCGCGCCCTCTGTGCATTACCTCGCCGACGTGCGCAATCCCCGCGCCTAGGGAGCACGCATGACCACGATCAGCACAGCAACGCCGAAGGCCTCTGCCATCCACCACGCGACGCCTCAGCCCCATGCGCCAGCCCACAGCGCAACCGACATTCCACTCATCACGGGCGGAGTGACTCGCAGCGATGTCACGCGCAACGTCATGGACCCCATTGAGCAGGGCGTCAATGGACGCTGGTGGGCTGCATTTGCGCTGGCTCTCACGGCGCTGCTGATCGGCGTCGTGTGCACGTGGTACCAGATCAAGACTGGCATTGGCACGTGGGGGCTCAATCGCACGGTGGGCTGGGCCTTCGACATCACCAACTTCGTGTTTTGGGTTGGCATCGGCCATGCTGGCACCCTGATCTCGGCCGTGTTGCTCTTGCTGCGACAGAAATGGCGCACCTCGATCAACCGCTCCGCTGAGGCGATGACCATCTTCGCGGTGATCTGCGCCGGCATCTTCCCCGTGATCCACATGGGCCGGCCGTGGCTCGCCCACTGGGTGTTCCCACTGGCCAACACCCGCGGAACGCTGTGGGTGAACTTCCGCTCACCCTTGCTGTGGGACGTGTTCGCCATCGGCACCTACTTCACCGTCTCGCTGCTCTTCTGGTATCTCGGGCTGATTCCAGACTTAGCCACCATGCGCGACCGCGCAAAAGGCTTGCGCAAGAAGGTGCTCGGGTTCTTCGCCATGGGTTGGAACGGAGCCGCGCGCACTTGGTCGCGTTACGAAACTGCATGCGTGTTGTTGGCCGCTCTCGCAACACCGCTCGTCGTTTCGGTGCACAGCGTGGTCAGCACCGACTTCGCAACGAGCTTCGTGCCCGGCTGGCATGCCACCGTCTTCCCGCCCTACTTCGTCATCGGCGCCGTGTTCTCAGGCTTTGCCATGGTGCTGACGTTGATGTTGATTGCGCGCGGCGTGATGCGCTTCGAGAACTACATCACCATGAAGCACATTCACGCCATGTGCAAGGTGATTGTGTTTACGGGCAGCATCGTCGGACTGGCTTACACAACCGAGTTATTCACCGCCTGGTGGTCGGGAGTGGGCTATGAGGTCTTCGCGTTCAAGAACCGCATGTTCGGCCCTATGGCTTGGTCCTACTGGATCATGTTTGGCTGCAACGTGATCGCTCCTCAGGCCCTCTGGTTCAGAAAAGTGCGCAACTCTCTAGGAGCAGTCTTCTTGATCACGCTGCTCGTGAACGTGGGCATGTGGTTTGAACGATTCGTGATCATCGTCACTTCTCTGACGCGCGACTACCTGCCGAGTTCATGGGCTAGCTACACGCCCACGTGGATTGAGGGCGGGACCATGTTGGGAGCGTTTGGACTGTTCTTCACGCTCTTCCTCTTGTTCTGTCGCTTCCTCCCCATGATCTGCGTGTTTGAAGTGAAGACGGTCTTGCCGCCATCCACAGGAAGCAAGGGAGGGCACCACTGATGCGCCGCACGGTCGCCATCTTCGAAGATGATCACGCGCTGCTCCTCGCTGTACGCGATGCGAGGAAACTCGGCTGCGAGATCACCGAAGTCCTCTCTCCCCATCCGGTGCACGGCCTCGATGATGTCATGGGCCTTCGCAAGTCGCGCTTGCCGTGGGTCACTCTGGCCGCCGGACTCGCAGGCCTCGCGCTCGGGACGTGGCTGCAGTACTGGACCTCAGCCGTGGACTGGCCCATCAACGTAGGTGGCAAGCCCTTCGATTCGTTCCCAGCCTTCGTGCCCGTCATGTTCGAACTCACCGTGCTCGCTGCTGGCGTGGCCACATTTGTGTTTGTGCTCGGGCGCTCAGGGCTCTTCCCCGGCAAGTCCGTGAAGCTGAGTGAACCACGAACGACGGACGACCGCTTCGCGCTCTACATCAACCACAAAGAGGGCATGCCCGCGAAAACCGAGCTGCATGGTCTCTTGCGCGGGCACGGCGCCATTGCCTGCCGCGAGGAGGACTGCTGATGGAAACCAAGGGCATTCTCATCGGCGTCGCGTTGCTGGCTGCTGGTCTGTTGGGACTGAGCTATCTGACGAACTCCTCCACGGGGGAACGCGCGTACGAGATATTCCCCGACATGCTGCGCTCACCTGCCGCACGCTCCTTGTCCGAGAGCAGCGTGCTTCCTAACGGCATGGTTCAACAAACGCTGGTGTCAGGCACGGTGGTGCACGGCAGCAGCGACTATGGCTTTGGTTTGGGGGCCGAGGAATGCTCACGCGCAGGGCGCGAACTCATCAGCCCCATCGCGGCGGACGACTTCAAAGCGACGGAACGTGGTGCGGCGCTGTATGCGCGCTACTGCACTCCCTGTCACGCCGTGAATGGTGAAGGCATGGGCCCCGTCGTGCTCCGTGGATTCCCACCTCCGCCCTCCTTCAAGGCGGCACGCGCCATGAGCCTCAAGGACGGAGAGTTGCATCACATCCTCACCCGAGGACAAAACGGCATGGCGTCCTACGCGGCCCAGCTTTCCATCGAGGAACGTTGGATGGTGGTGCGCCACATTCGCACCCTGCAAGGAGCCAAGTGATGAACCCCATTCACTACAGACCGTCCGCGCGTCTCCTGCGCACCTTGCTTGTGATCGCATTCTTGTGCTCGCTCGTCTTCGGCGCGGGCCTGTTGACCTCGAGGCCGGAGCGCGCATGGAGTGGATTCCTCATCGGCTTTGCGCTGGTGAGTGGCCTGGCTCTGGCCGGTGCGTTCTTCACTTCGATCACCCATGTCGCGAATGCGCATTGGGCTGTGGTGCTGCGTCGGATTCCAGAAGCCATGGCTGGAACGTTGCCGTTGGCCTTCGGCCTCGGGATTCTGCTCTTGGGTGGCGTGCCCGTGCTGTATTCGTGGGCCCATGTCCATGAAGCCCACGCGCCCCTGCTTGAACACAAACTCGTTTGGCTCAATCAGCCGTTCTTCGCAGTGCGCATGGTGGGTTACTTCGCACTCTGGATTTGGCTTGCCGGCCGTGTATTGGCGAGTTCGCGCGCACAAGATCGCGACGGCAAGGGCGAACATTCGGCGGCCGCTTACCAGCGCAGCATCCTCTTCATCGCTGTCTTTGCCATCACCTTCTCGCTAGCGAGTTGGGACTGGTACCTCTCCCTTGAGCCCGAGTGGTTCTCGACCATCTACGCCCTGCAAGCTCTCGCTGGCATTGCGACAGCAGGCCTCGGGCTGGTGATGATCGCCGCCTCCATGCTGGGCCGCACCCGCCTAGCCCATGCACTGAACGAGAATCACTTCGATGACCTCGGCAAGTTGGGCATCGCTCTATCGCTCTTCTGGGTCTACATCTCGTTCTGTCAGTACATGCTCATCTGGTACACGGACATGCCAGAAGAGACCGTCTGGTACCTCGCGCGCAACACGGGCGCGTGGAAATCGCTGCACACGCTCGGTGTGGTGCTCAACTGGCTCGTGCCCTTCTGCGTGCTCATGCCTAAGCGCGCCCGGCGCTCGTCCTCGGTCATTCTGCGCGTTGGCATGGTGTTCCTCTTCGGGCGCGTGATTGATCTGTGGTTGCTCCTCGGCCCGCCCCTCATGCAAGACGGCCCGGGCTTTGGCCCCTACGAGCTCGCCCCAGTGCTGGGCATGGCCGCGCTGTTCGCGTGGTACTTCCTGCGCACGCTCGCCCGCGAGAACCTCGTGCCTCTCGGTGACCCCAACCTCGAAACAAGCCTGCACCATCATTGCTGAGCCTCCCCGGACCGACGCCCATCGGCGTCGGCACGGAACTTGCTTTCGGTCAGGTTCATGCGCGATCCGCTCCGCAAAGTCCCTGTCCGAACCAAGCTCACTCTGCTGTTCGTAGGCATCTGCCTGATTGCCTTCGGGGCTGGCGGATGGCTCGCTATCTCAAGCTCCAAGTCGGCTCTGGAGAATGAGATACAGCAACGTATGCGGCTTCAGTCTCGGGCCCTCGCCGAGGCGCTCGATGCCGGAATGCGCACTCTCATGCGGCGCGCGGAGGACTTTGCTTCGGACGGCTACATCCGCAGTCACACCGCCGAAGTGCTGAACCTTTCCCAATCCCCTGAGGCGGATGGCCCGCGCAACGAGCTGCTCCGTCACCTGCGACAGAACAATCTGCCTCTCGTAGGTGCGTTCGCTGACCTCTCCGTGATCTCCCTGACAGGCGAGGTGCTGCTCTGCGCCCGCGGCGACGCTAGTGCCGTGCCTGCGGACCTCGCGCGCGTCGGATTGTCATCAGGCGAATCGAAGCTCTCGGGGTTGATGACGCGCCGCGACCTCGGCGACGCGCCACTCGTCGCCATCAGTACGCCGCTCTACGCCGTCGGCGACAAGACGCCCATCGGCAAGCTCCTTGCTTGGGTGCACACAGGCGTGTGGATTGCGAGCTCATTGAAAGACGCCGGAGTCCGCGGACGTGACGTCGCCGACGACGTGCGCCTCGCCGTGCATGACAACAGCGGGCTCGTCCTCACTTTGCCGACGCACTTCACATCAGGCCTCCCCGCTGCTGTGGACTCGGAACTCGTATTGACCGGGTTCGGAATGCACCTTGAGACTTCTGACAAGCAACCGCCCACGGACGACTCGCGCTTCCCCATGGGCCACGCAGGTTACTCCGTGCGCGTAGAGCGTCGCGACCCCCGCGCCTTTGAAGTCGTAGCAGGCTTGCAAAGCCGATTCGTGCTCGTCGGTTGCGCCTTGGCTTTGCTCACGGGCTTGTTGATGCTGCTGCCCGTGCACTTCATCGCCCATCCACTGATGCGACTCACAGAAGCGCAGCGACGCGTGCGCGAGGGCACGCAAGGCGTTCGGGTGGAAGTGCAGAGCGCAGACGAAATCGGACAGTTGGCCGAGGGGTTCAATCACATGGCGCAAGCCGTTGAAGAACGCACGCACGCCTTGGAGCAAGTGGCCAGCGACCTTGGCATTCAACGCCTAGAACTGCGGCGAGAGAGCGCGCGCCTGAACGCCGTGCTCTCTTCCATGCAGGACGCGCTGATCGTCCTTGATCACGCCGGCCAGCCCGTGGTTTGCAACGCCGCGGGGCGCACTCTGCTCCCGTTGCTGAAGCCCGCTGCCACGCCAGCTTTCCAACCGCACCATTCGTGCCAAGGCGCACCCCTCGCTGAATCCGATTGCACGCGCTGCTTGCTCGATCCCGGCGCAGAAGCCAAGAGCTGCATCCTCGACGCAGGTCAGCGCACCTGGGAAATCCACGCTTCACGGCTCATGCCAGATGAAGGGGTCCAACCAGGCCGCGTGCTGCTCGCACGCGACATCACTGAACGGACGCAGGCGGAGGAGCGCCAAACTCATCAAGAACGTCTAGCTGTGCTCGGCGAAGTGGCCAGTGTCATGGCGCATGAACTCAATAACCCCCTTGCCGCCATCGCGATGTTTGCGCAGATGTCCGAGGACCTCACTCCCGTGGGCAGTGATCTCCACGAAAACCTCGTGGTCATTCGGCGCAACACGGACAACTGCAAACGCGCGATTCGAGAACTCTTGGACTACGCCACTGACACCTCACCGGAGATTCATGCGGTCAACATGCACACGCTCATCGAAGATGTTGCGCACTTTCTGCGCCCCATTCGCGAGCGGGCACGCGTCGAGCTCGATCTGAACCTGCAGGCCACGTTGGCCGAGGTCACGGGCGACGATGTGCAACTGCGCCAGATCTTCGTCAATCTCTTGGTCAACGCCTTTCAAGCCATGGCCGAGCGTGGCGGTCTGGTGAGCGTGCGCACACAAACCCTAGGAGATCACTTGGAGATCGACGTGGCTGACGACGGCCCTGGCATTCCTGAGCACGCGCGGGAATTGATTTTCAAACCCTTCTACACCACCAAGCCGCGCGGCGTGGGCACTGGGCTCGGTTTGCCCACTGCACGACGCATCGCCGAACTTCATGGCGGCAGCCTCGAACTTGCGAGCACTGGGCCAACAGGCACCTTGTTCCGTGTGCGGCTACGCCTCGCGGGAGTGCCCGTATGAGCCCTGTGCAACAAGCGGAGCAACGCCTCGGTGGAATCCGCGTCGTTGTGGCTGAGGACGCCGACGACTTGCGCCTCGGCCTCACGCGGCTGCTCACGCACTTGGGAGCGCGCGTGCGCGCCGCACCCAACGGCAAAGAAGCACTGGCGCTGATTGAGTCGGAAGTCCCTGATCTCGTGCTCACGGACCTGATGATGCCGCGCATGTCCGGATCTGATTTGCTGATGGAGGTCAAGGCGCGATTCCCCTCGGTCCAAGTGGTGATCTTTACCGGCTTCGGGACGATTCAGACCGCCGTGACTTGCCTACGCGCTGGAGCGGCGCACTTTCTCACCAAGCCGTTCGACAACGCCGAAGTGGTCCAGATCACCGAGCGTTTGGGGCGGCAGGTGCATGCGCAGCGCAACGAGCCGCTGGCCGCCGCCGGGCGCGAGTTCATCGCGACTGATCCGTCCATGCGCACGGCTCTAGAGATTCTCGAACGCGCGGCAAGGACGACACTACCTGTGCTGATTGAGGGCGAGAGTGGAACGGGCAAGGAGCTCGCCGCACGCTTCCTGCACGAACACAGCGCAGCTCCCGAACAGCGTTTCCTCGCGGTCAACGCGGCGGCACTGCCAGATCATGTGTTGGAAGCTGAGCTTTTCGGGCACAAGAAGGGTGCATTCAGCGGCGCCGACAAGGACCGCGACGGACTGTTCGTGGAGGTTCAGGGTGGAACGGTGTTTCTCGATGAAGCGGACAGCATGTCTCCCGCCATGCAAGCGCGCCTGTTGCGCGTACTGCAAGAGAAACAAGTGCGTCCGCTCGGGAGCAGCGTCGATCGAGCGGTGGAGTTCCGGCTAGTCACCGCCAGTCATCGCGACCTCGAGAAACTCGTCAGCACGGGGGCCTTCCGTGAAGATCTCTTCTGGCGATTGGCCGTTCTGCGCGTGCGCTTGCCGGCGCTTCGCGAACGCACCCTCGACATTGAACCCCTCGCGCTGCACTTCCTCCATGAAGGCGCCCGCACCTGCCTCCCTCCCCACATGCCCACTCCAGCCTTCTCCCCGGCCGCGCTCGAAGCCATGAAGGCGCATCATTGGCCGGGCAATGTGCGCGAACTTTCCAATGCCGTGCAACGCGCACTGGTGGTTTGCACCGGGCAGCACATCCATCCCCATCATCTAGGGCTGGTGACCCGTGCGGAACCGACGCCCTCGCTCTCCGCGCCAGCCGAGGCGGACTACAACGCGGCCAAGCAGCTCGCCATCGAGACCTTTCAGCGGGAATTCGTGGAACGCGCGCTGGAGAACAGTGGCGGAAACATCACCCACGCGGCAGATCGCTGCGGCATGACGCGGGCAGCGCTGCAGCGCATCATGTCGCGACTGGGCATCCGCGGCAGCGAGGGCTAGGGCTCGCGCCGAAATCTGGCCTGCGTCACGGCCTGCGTTGGCCGATAGGATGCACAAGACCTGCGGGGCGAAAGGCGCGCCGCGGCCCATGATTCGAGTCGGGGGACGTTCATGCGCATTGCCGTGTTTGGAGCTGGTTACGTCGGGCTGGTTGCGGGCACCTGCTTTGCCGAAACCGGCAACAGTGTGACGCTCGTGGATGTGGACCAAGAGCGCGTGCACCGCCTGAACGCTGGCGAAGTGCCGATCTTCGAGCCCGGCCTCACCGAACTCGTACGCAGGAATCGCGCAGATGAGCGCCTTCAATTCACTTCCGATGGCGCCGCGGCTGTGCGTGCGGCGGAGGTGATCTTCATCGCTGTCGGTACGCCCATGAGTGCTGACGGCAAGGCGGACCTGCGCTACGTCCTTGAGGTCGCCCGCACCATTGGACGCAATCTCGACGGCTACAAGGTTGTGGTGGACAAATCCACTGTGCCCGTTGGCACGGCCGATCTCGTGCAAGCCGAGATCGCGAAGCTCTCCAACCAACCCTTCGATGTGGTGAGCAATCCCGAGTTCCTCAAAGAAGGTGCCGCCATCGACGATTTCATGAAGCCCGATCGCGTGGTGATCGGAGCCTCCACCGAGCGCGCCCGCGCCATCATGGCCGACCTCTATGCGCCCTTCATGCGCACGAACAAACCGATTCTGCACATGGATGTGCGCTCGGCTGAACTCACCAAGTACGCCTGCAACGCCATGCTCGCCACGCGCATCTCGTTCATGAACGAGATGGCCCTGCTCTGCGAGAAGCTCGGCGCGAATGTGGAACACGTGCGCAAGGGCATGGGCACGGATGCCCGCATTGGCTTCCCGTTCCTGTTTCCGGGGCCTGGCTATGGCGGCTCTTGCTTCCCGAAGGATCTGCAAGCCCTGATCAACACGGGCCGAGAAGTCTCTTCGGTACCTCAGATCCTCACCGCAGTGGAAGCCGTGAACGCTGCGCAGAAGCATCGCCTTGGTGCCAAAGTGAAAGAACGCTTTGGTGGATCATTGCGTGGGCGCAAAGTGGCCGTTTGGGGACTCGCCTTCAAACCCAACACCGACGACATGCGTGAAGCACCAAGTCTCGTGCTCATCGAGGACCTCTTGAGTGCGGGCGCTGAAGTCCGCGCCACCGACCCTGAGGCCATCCCGAACGCTCGGGCCATGCTGGGCACCAGAACCGGACTGAGCTTTCATGACCGCAACTACGAGGCGGCTGAATCCGCAGACGCTTTGGTGCTCGTGACCGAATGGAGCGAGTATCGCCGGCCCGATTTCCGCAAGCTGCGCGAGATCATGGCTGGCCCCCACCTCATCGACGGCCGCAATATCTGGACGCGCGCTGCGGTGGAGGGATTGGGGTTCCAATACTGCGGCATAGGGCTCTAGGCCTCGCGACGCCGAAGTGCTGAGGCCGCAACACCCGCGCCTCGACTAAGATCACCCCCCGCGAGCGGACTCCCTGCCGGAGGCTGCCGCAACGCAATGCCATGAAGATTCCGAGCATCCTTATTTGCTGCGTGATGGGACTCGTTGCTCAGACCCAGAAGGAACCCGAGCGCTGGTGGGAGTCCATGGACTACGGTCCATTCCTCTCCTCCTCCGTGGGTTGTGGCAAAGCGCGCACAGCGCCCGCAGTCAAAGGCCTCACCATTCGCCTCGGTGAGCGCCAACAGCTCAGCATGACCTTCGACACCGACCTCCTGCGCCCCGCATTTGGTTGGGAAGGTTTCTTGAAGCTGACCGGCGTGACCTACGACGAAGGGCACGGCAGTTTTCCCTATGCCGATGGCCGCATGTGGTTCCGCACGGAGGCCACGGCAGGTGCAGGACTGAGCCGCGAACTGAAGGATGACCGCGCACACACCGCCGGCCCCATTCCCTTTGCGCAAGCGCGCTGGCGTGCCTTGCATCGCCATGGTCGACGCGTCGCTCTGCGTTACGAAGTCGATGAGGCGGAAGTCCTCGAAGCGCCTTGGGCCTTGGAACTCGGCGGCCAACTCGCGCTGGTCCGTGACTTTCGACTCGAACCGTGCGCGAGCCATCGCTGGTTCCTGCTGGCTGATGCGGCGCTCTTCGGAGCCGTCAGCGAGCGGCGCGTGGATGGTGGCAACGCTGCGCCGACCGTCATCTTGAGTGGCGACAACGCCTGCACGCTAGAAGTCGTGGATTCCGCCGCGGGCAAGCGACTCTTGCTGGCCGTCCCTGCCACCCGCGCGGTGCGCCGTTTACGGGTGGCCGTGTTTGCGCCAGGAACAAGCGTCGGAAACGTAGACCCGGGCGCGCCTCTTGATCCCAAAGACATCGTCAGCCCCGGCAAACCACTTTGGCCTCGCGAACTGGTGGTTCCCTGCGAAATGGGCCACGCCGATGCACCCTTCGCCGTAGACAGCGTGGGTATTCCCATGGAGAACCCATGGAAGAGTCCCATGCGCCTTGGCGGCTTCGACCTATTCCCTGGGGAATCGCGCGCGGCGGTGACGACCTGGAATGGAGACGTGTGGCTGGTCTCGGGTCTAGGCGCGGAATTGCGGCAAGCCACGTGGCGGCGCTTCGCGGCCGGACTCTTCGAACCGCTGGGGCTCGTCATCCGTAAGGGACGCATCTTCGTCAGCGGCCGCGATCAAATCACCGAACTCATTGACCACAACGACGACGGTGAGGCCGATGAATATCGCTGTTTCAACAACGAGCTCATGGCCACCACGAACTTTCACGAGTTCGTCTTTGATCTGCAGCTCGGTCCTGAGGGAGACTTCTGGTTCGCGAAGGCTGGCCCGGTGCGGCCGGGCGGCCGCGGGTTCGATCGCATCATTCCGCATCACGGCAGCATTCTGCGCGTGAGCGAAGATGGCTCAGCGCTCAGTGTGCATGCCACCGGTTTGCGCGCGCCTAACGGCATCGGCGTCGGCCCCCACGGCGAAATCACCGCCGGCGACAACCAAGGCACATGGGTGCCACGCTGCAAGCTGCATTGGACGCGACCGGGGTCTTTCCAAGGTGTGGTGGACTGCACTCCGCTCTCCCCGAAGCCCACGAATTACGAGTTGCCCCTGTGCTGGTTCCCCATGGAAGTGGACAATTCGTCCGGCGGACAAGTTTGGACAAGGGACGAGCGCTTCGGTTTACCCAAGGAGTCCCTCGTACATCTTTCCTATGGGCAAAGCACGGCCTACCGCGTGCTCATGGAAACCGTTGATGGTCAGGTGCAGGGCGGCGTCACGCGCTTGCCGTTCCGTCTCGCTAGCTCCGCGATGCGCGCACGCATGGATGAGCGCGATGGACAGATGTGGATCAGCGGCCTGCGCGGCTGGCAAACCAACGCGGCGAAACTCTCGGGCCTGCAACGCATCCGACGTACGCAGGCTCCACTGCGCATGGCGGAATCGTTGCGCGCTCTAGAAGATGGCGTTGAGATTCGATTCACCTGTGCTCTCGACCCTGAGATCGCCAACGATCCCGAAAGCTGGTCGGTCAAGATCTGGAACTATGTCTGGGGACCCATGTACGGCGGCCCCGAGCTCAGCGTGCTCGATCCGGATGCGACTCTCGAAGCCAAGGCGCGTTCGGAAGAAATGCACGACCTCAAGAACCACGACACCCTCAGCGTGGAAAAGGCCACCCTCGCCGCCGACGGGCGCAGCGTGCGTCTCCGGCTGAAGCCCATGCACCCCTGCATGCAAATGCACATCGCCGCCGACCTCTCAGACAAATCTGGGACAGACTTCAAAGCCGAGATCTGGAACACCATCCACAAGCTTGGCCGCAGCACTGGGAACTAAGGGCACGCGTGGACTGGAAGGTTGCATCGCCATCGACCGCTGTTCTCTCACGCGCTAGCGCCAAGAAGCCGCGCCGGCGCTGGCTCAGCCTTCTACTCGTAGCGCTGATTTCACGGGTTGTCTCCGCCCAAGGCGAGGGTGTTGCGACAGAGGCAGCAGTGCCCACCGAGCCCGGACTTGTGGCCGCCTACGCCGGTTCCGGCGGACTCGCTCACACCTTGCAACGCTTGCCTGCGTTGCACGTGCGCGAGGGCGAATCCCCTGCCGCTGGACTCGAGTCGGGAGCATTCACCGCAGTCTTCGTGGGCTTCCTCAATCTCGACTTGCGGACACGATTGACGTTCAGTGCCGAGGGCCGAGGGCGTGTGCGTGTTTCCGTGCGCGGCCAAGTGGTGTTGGACGGTGAAGGCGATGACCTCTCCCTGCTGAAGAGCGAGGCCTTTCGCATTCGCAAGGGCGCCAACCCGCTGCTCATCGAATACACCGCACCCCATGCAGGCCCCGCCATCCTGCGCCTGTGCTGGCAAAGCGATGACTTCGTGCGCGAACCCATTCCGGCGGAGGCGTTCACCCACGCATGCGACGAAACCCATGCCCGGGCCGCTCAGCAACTACGCCGAGGACGCGAGCTGTTCGCAGCGCTGCGCTGCATCAATTGTCACGAACCTGACTCAGGGGTTGATTTGGCGCGGGCCACATTTGGCTTGGGCGCGGCAGCGCCGTCGCTGGCCGGTCTCGGCGAACGCGTAAACGCGGAGTGGATCGCGCGCTGGATCCTCGAGCCCGACTCTCGGCGCCCCGGTGCGCACATGCCACGCGTCTTGCCCGAGGGACTCGCCGCGGAGGCAGCTCTTGAACTGGCGCGATCCATCGCCAAAGGATTCACTCAGGATGCAAGTCCTGCGGCCTCTGCTCTAGATCCCGATCAAGAATCAGCGATGCGCGGTGGGGCGCTCATCGCAGATCTTGGTTGCAACGCATGTCATGTGCTGCCCGGTGAAACTCCAGCAGTGCCCGAAACCCGCGTGACGTTGAAAGAGGTCGCCGCGAAGTTCCGCCCGGGGGCGTTGGCCACGTTTGTTCAAGACCCGACACAGTTCTATCCAGCGACGCGCATGCCGAAATTCGCGCTGAGCGCCGCGGAGGCCGCAGATATCGAAGCGCATTTGCGCTCGCTCTCTCCTCCTGCGGCCAGCACGGATGGAACCAACGTCACGACGTGTTCCGCATCCCAATATCGCTGCCAGCAATGTCACGATCCGCGCCCGGACACCATGCTCCCCGCGACACCACTCGCAGGCATCGCGGGGGTGGACTGGAGCGAAACGGGGTGCGCTAGCGCCAAGGCAACAAGCTCCATGGCGCGCTATGCACTGCCGACTGAAGATCGCCATTCCCTCGAGAGTTTCCGCAAGGCTGGTGTCCAGAGCGCCTTCCGCACGAGCGCGCAGGAACGCTCCCACACCGCCGTGCGCGAGTTGCGCTGTCAGGCCTGCCATGTGCTGGATGGAGTCAGTGATCTGTGGAGCTTGCAGACCGCCGGCAAGGTTGCGGTTCAAGCAACGAGCACCGCCGAGAGCCTGAGTCAAACACGACCGGAACTCAGCTACATCGGAGAGAAGTTGCACCAGCCTTGGGTGCGGCGTGTGCTTGCCGGTGACTCATCCACACGCATGCGGCCTTGGCTACGCGCGCGCATGCCCGCATTCCCGGCCCATGCAGATCTCCTCGCCCGCGGACTCGCCGATCAACATGGCTGGCCAGAAACGTCACCAAGAGCTGCCGAAGCCGATGCCGAAACACTGCGAGTGGGCGCATGGCTCGTCTCCCGCGACGGCTTCGGTTGCACGGCCTGTCATTGGTTGGGTGATCAAGCTCCCTACGCGACTTTTGAGTTCGGGGCCACGGATCTCACTCTGGCCGGGCAGCGCCTACGCCAAGACCATGCCTTGCGCTGGCTTTGGAAACCACAGCGCATCGTGAAGGGTTCTCGCATGCCGAGTTACGCCACTGCGAGCGAACCCATCACGGCACAAGACGGTATTTGGGATGGCGATGCTCACCGCCAGTTCCATGCGATTTGGGCTTGGCTTTCTAGCCGCAGCGCACAAATCGGAACCCCGCCCGGGAAATAGGGCTACTCGGCGCAGCCCCCTTCCCTCTAGGATTCTCCACACGGAGGTTTCCCATGCGTCCCTTGCCAATCTGGGTGCTCAGCTTGTTGCTCGCGGCCCTGCCCGCGCAGGAAACAAGCCTTCTTCCTCCATCGGACATCCTCGTTCCTTGGTTGCATGACTCGGGAGTGCTCGTCAACACGGCCGCCTTTCCGGCCGTGGTTCACAACCATGTGATTCATGTGCCAGGAGCACCCGCGCTGCGCGTGATCTTCACCATCGCGGACATCGGCCCGTTCGACTGGATCAGCGTTGCGAGCCCCATCAGCGGTGAAGTGCATCACCTCAATCGGGACGAACTCGTGAAGTGGCAAAATAGCTCTGCCTACTTCAATGGCTCGACCCTGAATCTCACGCTCACTCTCCAACCGGGCTCCACGGGCCAGATTCGCATTGAGCAACTCATCGCTGGTGGCCTGCCGGAGAACACGGACACGCTGTGCGGCTCAGACGATCGTGTCGCGAGCACGGATAACCGCAGCATGCGCTTCGTCTCCGGGCCGAGCGCAACGGGCGGAGGTTGCACAATCTGGTTGGCAGGGCCGCAGGACTGTGCTCTCAGCGCGGGGCATTGCTTCTCGGGAGGGGGGCTCGCCGTGGCAGAAGCCAACGTCCCACCTAGTCTGTCTAGCGGCACCATCCAGCACCCGCCCGTGAGTTCGCAGTTCAGTGTGATCACATCCACCATCAGCTACACCAACGGAGGTGTGGGCAACGACTACGGCGTGTGCAAGCTGAACACGAACAATCTTGGCCAATCCGCCACCACGCTTTTCGGCTCTTTCACGCTGAGCACCGCGATCCCGTCGGCAGGTGCGACTATTCGCGTCACGGGCTGCGGTACAGACACCGGCGTGCAGAACTGCACGCAGCAGACTTCCACAGGACCGGCGGTGGCTGCGAGCGGCACGGCCCTGCGCTACTCCGTGGACACCACTGGCGGCAATAGTGGTTCACCGGTCATTCGGGATTCCGATGGCGCGGCCATCGGCATTCACACTCATGGAGGGTGCAACTCCACCGGAGGCTACAACTCCGGCACGAGCCTGTCCTTGGCAGCGTTCCAGAACGCCTACGCTGCGGTCTGTCCCGGCACACCGCCACCACCACCGCCGCCACCGCCACCACCACCACCGCCGCCGCCATCCACAGCTCTGGATCTGAACATCTTGGTCCAGAACTACGGTGCCGCGATCGGCATCGCCAACATTCCGGCCAATGCCACCCATGGATTCACCCTGTTTAGCTTGAACACTTCACAGCCGGTGGGAACGGGCGGCACAAGCATCGGGATCGTCTTCGATTCGCTCACGTTGGGCTGCCTCTTCACGGCTGCCAGTGCGGGCGATCTCATCCATTGGACGTGGCCGGTGAGTGCTCCCACTTATCCTGCCAGTGCCATGGTGTTCCCCGCGGGGTCGTTGATCAGCCTCGCTGGACTCACCATGGACGCTCAGGTCTTGGTGCCTGTCGGCAGCGGCACGAGTTACTCGGACGTGGTCCGCTTCACTTTCTAGAGCGATCGACTGTGCGCGTTGCATTAGGCTTTAGCCCACATGCAACGCGCACTCTGCTTCGTGGTCTTGGCCGCCATCGCCCTCGCGCAAGAACCACCACCGGGTCTCGATGCCGCTCTAGACGGCTGGCCCACAGAAGTGCACTACGAGAGCGCCAAAGCCAAGTTGAAGGCGCTGCTCCAGCATGTGCTCGCTGACCCCACGCACCTGCCAGCGGAAGTGCTCACCGGAACCGAGTGGGTCTGGCCCTCGCTCAAGCCTCAGGTCGTCGGTCCTCGGTTCATGGAGCAAGGTGAGGACGCGGCCCGCGGCAGCATGGCGGACTCGATAGCGCAACTGCTCGCACCGCTGATGAGCGAACAACCCCTGCGCACCGAAGTGAAAGTGCATGAGGTGCACCCAGGCACGGGGGGTTCGTTTGCCGTCCAAGCCCGCCTGCAGGCTTTCGCCAACCGTGGGGCCGCTGGGCTGCAACGCAACGCTCATTGGCGCGTTTATTTTCAGCGCAAGGCGGACGCGCTAGAGATCGAGCGCATCGAGTCATCAAGCGTGCGCTGGGTGAGCCTCCGCGAACCCTTGCTTCAAGATCGAACGCCAGAGCTCCTCGGCAAGGACCCGCTCTTTGAAGATGCCGTCATTCCGGGCGCCGTAGATGCTCATGGTCGCCTTCAAGCCTTAGGGGAACTACCGTTTTTTGGCCACAACGGCCTCGCCGTCGGTGACGTCAATGGCGACGGATTGGATGATCTATATCTCTGCATGCCCAACGGCATCCCCAATCGCCTCTACGTCCAGCAGCCTGATGGCAGCGCCAAGGAATGCGCCGCGGAGTATGGCGTGGATTGGCTCGATGACACCAAGTCCGCAATCATCGCGGACTTCGACAACGACGGCGATGCGGACCTCGCCCTCGCCCTCGGCCCAACGATCCTCGTTCTACGCCAACACGAAGGACGCTTTGTTCCGTCCAACGGCCTGCGCTCCGCGACCACGGCTTCGTTCTACTCCCTCGCATGCGCCGATTACGACGGCGATGGCGACCTCGATCTTTTTGGCGTGCGGTACGTGAAGACTCGCTACGGCGAGAATGTGCCGCAACCTCTGCATGATGCGCGCAACGGCCCTACCAACCATCTTCTGCGCAATGATGGCCCCAAGGGCTGGACGGATGTCACCGCGAGCTCCGGCCTCGGCAGCGACAACGCGCGCTTCTCTCTCGCCGCTGCGTTCTCAGACCTAGACGACGACGGCGACCCGGACCTCGTCATCGCCAATGACTTTGGAACCAAGCAACTCTGGCGGAACGATGGCGGGCAATTCACTGAGATCGCGAGCGCTGCTGGTGTGGAGGATCGCGGTGCGGGCATGGGTGTCGCCATCGGGGATGCCAATAACGACGGCCGACTCGATCTCTACTTCTCAAACATGTTCTCTGCCGCTGGTCGACGCATCGCGTTTCAGGATCAGTTTCAGCGCCACGAAGCTGCGGGCCCTCGGGCTGCACTTCAGAATCTCTCCTTCGGCAACAGCCTGTTGTTGAACAAGGGTGGCCTGAAGTTTGAAGATGTTTCTCGCTCGAGTGAAACCTACTTCGGGCGCTGGGCGTGGGGCGCGCTCTTTGCCGACTACGACAACGATGGCCACGAGGATCTGCATATCCCCAACGGCTTTGTCACGTCCCCCCTCGAAGACGACTTGTGAAGCTTCTTCTGGCGCCGCGTGGCGTCAGAAGCACCACTCTCCGGTGGAGAGCCAACCAAGGAATACGAAGGACGCTGGACCGACATCGGGCGCTTGATGTTGGATCGCTGGTCTTGGAGCGGCCGCGAGCGCGACAACCTCTACCTCAACCTCGGCCACGGCCGTTTCGTGGATGCGAGTGCTGCATCCGGACTCGACTTCGTGGAGGACGGCCGCGCCCTAGCCACCCTCGATTGGGACGGCGATGGTCGCATGGACGCGTTTCTCAGGAACCGCAATGCGCCGGGGATTCGCTTCCTCCACGGCAACGCACCTAGAGAGCATCACTGGATTTCGTTTTCCTTGCGGGGCGTGAAATCCAACCGCGACGCGATTGGCGCAAGACTCAGTGTGCGAGCCGCGGGCCAAGTGTTCACGCGCGAACTCCGCGCAGGCGATGGCTACCTCGCACAAAGCAGCAAGCGCATCCACTTCGGGCTCGGCGCCGTGGAGAAGGTGGATTCCGTGCACGTGCGCTGGCCCTCTGGGCTTCAGGAGGAACATCCTGCTCTCGCGTTGAATACGCACTACAACTTGACAGAGGGATCCGCGCCTGCGGCGAGGGCCGCACGCACAGCCGCCCTCGCCAATGCAGAGCCGGTGCTCATCAGTGCGCGGCCGCAGTTCCGGATGGTGCTGCGCACTCCACTCCCACTCCCGCCGCACCTCATGCCCGCAGAGAAGTCGCCAGCAGGTGGGGCCACCGCCTTCCTCGTCCCCGGCCGCGATCCCATCGCCAATGCGGCGCTCCTCGAGGATTTGCTGATCGCGCCGGAACGATTGAAGGCCGCTGAACTTCACATCGCCCTCGCGAGTGACTCTGAAGACGACCTCGCTCAGCGCCTCCGCAGCGCCCTCGCAACCGAGTTCGCCAGCGTGCGGAGCGCAGCACACGCGGCGAGCTGGCAAGCCATCCACCAACAACTCCTCGGTCCGGCTGCGCGCCCCGAGGCACCTACGGTTTTTCTGGTGGACGCAGCAGGTCTGCTCCAGAGCATTTGGTGGGGACGCGTCCACGCCGACCAACTCCTCGCTGACGCCACCGTCGCCGGAGTCGGCAACAACACGGCAGCTCCCCGCGCCGGTTATCCGGGCCGCTGGTATTACGGCCACCTGCCGGATATTGCGGGGCTAGCAGACACGCTGCGACGCACCGGCGACGGACAAGCGGTCGCTTTTTATGTCCTGTTGGCGGAGGATCTCCGCCGACGCACGAATAAGCGCTGAGGCGCTGCATTCCGAACTCAGGACTAGTAAAGAGTTCGCAACCGGGGGCACGGGGGCGCCAAGCAACGAGGGTTGCGGCGAGACGGGTGAGATTCTATTTGCGCTTTCTACCCCCCTGCGCTCTATACTGATGCACCAAAGTCAATGGAGTCTTTGCCGTGCTGAAGTTCATCCTTGCGGTCGCATTACTTGCGACCTACGCCGTTGCCCAACTTCCAAGCGCCGTGAACCTCACGGTTACGAGCAACGGACACTCCACCGTGCAGGCCCTGCCCGGAACACTGCCCTTCACTGTGCGAGCGCAACTCTCGAACAGCATGAATGAGGGCCTCGCGGCCATCGTGTTCGACCTCGTGTGGTCGGGAGGCAACATCGCGCAAGCCACGGCTGGCACGGCGATGACGCCCTTCAAGATTCCGCAGGGTGTGAACAACCCCGCTGGCTTCGGTGGAACGGTCAGTGGCAATCGCTTGAAGCAGGTCGGCGGTGCGCAAAACACCATCGCCAACACCCTTGGCGCGTATCCCCTAGGCGCGGTGGTCACCGGAATCGGCCAACCCGGGAACTCGACCATTGTGGTGACGGGAACGGTGACCGTGCCTGCCGGAGCAGGCGCGCATTCGCTGAGCATCGAGAACGTGCACTGCAACGTCATTCGCCAAGGCGAACTGGGTGTCCCCTTCTGGAAGGTGGAACAAGCGAGTATTGGCACGATCACGAACCTCGCAGTCAACGTCTCGTTGCT
>Ga0233425_10001292_pt1 | contig 57571 bp, 56 predicted proteins | sample Watercolumn_Towu_2_FD_181712 | JGI IMG/M metagenome (GOLD analysis project Ga0233425, IMG submission 181712) | Freshwater microbial communities from Lake Towuti, South Sulawesi, Indonesia - Watercolumn_Towuti2014_140_MG | ecosystem: Environmental > Aquatic > Freshwater > Lake | place...
GCGCGTCGGCAAGGCGGATGCCGTCGAGGGGGTGGTGATCTCGATCTCCTCGCCCGGTGGCACGACCACAGGCTCCGAGGAGCTCTACCGTAACCTGCGCGCGCTTGCCGCGAAGAAGCCGATGGTTGCCTTCGTCGACGGCACCGCCGCTTCCGGTGCCTACATCACCGCGATCGCCGCCGACCATATCGTCGCCCGCGAGACCGCGCTGGTCGGCTCGATCGGTGTGCTGTTCCAGTACCCGGACGTCTCCGGCCTGCTGGACAAGGTCGGCGTCAAGGTCGAGTCCGTGAAATCCTCGCCGCTGAAGGCGGAGCCCTCGGGCTTCAGCCCAACCTCTCCCGAGGCCCGCGCGGCCTTGTCCTCGATCGTGCTCGACACCTACGGCTGGTTCAAGGGCTTGGTGGCGGAGCGCCGTGGCATGGACGACAGCCAGCTGTCGGTCGTGGCAGACGGGCGCGTCTTCAGCGGTCGCCAAAGCCTGCCGCTGAAGCTCGTCGATGAACTCGGCGGCGAGCGCCAGGCCGTAGCGTGGCTGGAAAAGGAGAGGAACGTGCCTGCGAACCTTCCGGTGAAGGATTGGAAGCCGAAGGCGGAGGGCGGTTTCAAGCTGTGGTCGGCCCTCGGGATCGGCGCGGACCTACTCGGGCTCGATGGGCTCGCCAACCGCCTCCGTGCGGTCGAGGACGAGGCTGCCGGCGTCGCCCATGGCGGGCTTCTCGCTGTCTGGCGCCCGGCTCCCTGAGGTTTCCGCACCGTGTCGCGCCCGCCCCGCATTCGGAAGAGAGCCGCATGATCAAGTCGGAACTCGTGCTCAAGATTGCTGAGCAGAATCCCCACCTCTACCAGCGCGACGTCGAGACTCTCGTCAACGCGATCCTGGACACCATCGCGGATGCCCTGGCCCAGGGGGATCGGGTGGAACTGCGCGGATTCGGTGCCTTCTCGGTCAAGCGCCGCGAGGCCCGCCGCGGTCGCAATCCCCGCACCGGCGAGTCGGTGGCGGTGTCGGAGAAGGCGATTCCGGTTTTCAAGACGGGCAAGGAGATGCGTCTGCGCCTCAATCGAGCCGGCATCGGCGACGAGCAGCCGAGCGCCTGATCGCGTCGATCGAACCTTTCGTCCCGGCGGTGGCCGATTGGTTCGGGAGCCGCCGTGACGCGTCGTTCGATGTCCGCTGCGCTGAGCCGCCATCCCCATCGTTGACTTGCGCTCTAGTTCTGCGGTCTGAGCTGCGAAAGGCGCCCGCTCGAAAGCCCCGCGGCACCGAGCGGGGTCGGCCGAGGCTCCTGCCATCCGTCGGAGATCCGTTGTATGATCCGTTTTCTGAAGGCGCTGGTTCTGCTGCCGATCGCGGTGGTGATCGTCCTGCTCGCGGTCGCCAATCGTGAGGCCGTGACGCTCTCCTTCGATCCGTTCTCGCCCGAGCCGGTGTTCAGTCTGGTCCTGCCGCTCTACGCCGTGCTGTTCGGTGCGGTGGCGCTCGGCATCCTGGTCGGCGGCATCGGCAGCTGGCTCGGCCAAGCCGGAACGCGGCAGCGCGCGCGCTATCATCGCCGCGAGGCCGATCGCCTCGCCAAGGAGGCGGCGGAGTTGAAGACCTTCGGCACGCCGGGATTCGAGCCGGGCTACGCCGGGGCCGGCACCCGTACCGCGCTGCCGGCCCCGGCGGCGCGTTGAAGTCGCGGAGCCCCCCATCGATGACCGAGGTGCGCGTCAAGATCTGCGGCCTCAGCGGCGAGGAGACGCTCGACGCGGCGCTCGATGCGGGTGCGGACCTCGTCGGCTTCGTTCATTTCCTTAAGAGTCCGCGCCACGTGAGCCTGGACAAGGGCCGCCGCCTTGCGCAGCGGGCGCGGGGGAGGGCGGAGCGTGTCGTGCTTCTGGTCGATCCCGACGACACCCTCCTCGCAGCCGCCGTTGAGGCGCTCGATCCGGACTGGATTCAGCTTCACGGCGGAGAATCGCCGCAGCGCATCGCCGAGATCCGCGCACGGACCGGACGGCCCGTCATGAAGGCCGTCGGCGTCGCCGCTGCCCACGATCTCATCGCGCTTCCGGATTACGCGGCCGTGGCCGACCGGCTCCTGCTCGACGCCAAGCCGCCCTTGGGCGCAGATCTGCCCGGCGGCAACGGACGCAGCTTCGATTGGGATATCCTGAAAGGGCTCGTGCTGACTTCGGGCACGATGCTGTCCGGCGGCCTCGATGCCGACAACGTCGAAGAGGCCCTGGCGCGCACGGGGCTCGCCGCTGTCGACGTCTCGTCGGGCGTCGAGGTTCGTCCGGGCGAAAAGGATCCGGCCAAGATCGTGGCCTTCGTCGCCGCCGCTCGTCGCCGGCGCTGATCATCGCCGTCGAGGCCCGCTTCCCGCCGCATCGCCCTGCGGAGACGTTCCGACGCGTTTGTCCGGCTGTGCCGCATTGCGGCCGCCGTCCCATGGGTCTAGCACGCGAGCCAACGATCGATTTCGCGAAGGACCGTCCCCGTGACGCTGAACCCCGCTCCCAATTCCTTCCGCACCGGGCCGGACGAGCGCGGCCGCTTCGGCATCTTCGGCGGCCGCTTCGTGGCCGAGACGCTGATGCCGCTGATCCTGGACCTTGAGAAGGCTTACGCCGATGCCAAGGCCGACCCGTCGTTCAAGGCGGAAATGGAGTCCTACGGCACTCACTATATCGGGCGGCCGAGCCCGCTCTATTACGCCGAACGCCTGACCGAGCACCTGCGCGCTCAGGCGCCTGCAGGCCAGGGGGCGAAGATCTACTTCAAGCGCGAGGAGTTGAACCACACCGGTTCGCACAAGGTCAACAACGTGCTCGGCCAGATCCTGCTGGCCCGCCGCATGGGCAAGCCGCGGATCATCGCCGAGACGGGTGCGGGTCAGCACGGGGTCGCCACGGCGACCCTCTGTGCCCGCTTTGGGCTGCAATGCGTGGTCTACATGGGCGCGGTCGATGTCGAGCGGCAGGCGCCGAACGTGTTCCGCATGAAGATGCTGGGCGCCGAGGTGGTGCCCGTGCAATCGGGCACGCGCACCCTCAAGGACGCCATGAACGAGGCCCTGCGCGACTGGGTGACGAATGTCGCCGACACCTTCTACTGTATCGGGACGGTGGCCGGACCTCACCCCTATCCGGCAATGGTGCGCGATTTCCAGTCGGTCATCGGCATCGAGACGAAGAAACAGATGCTGGAGATGGAGGGCCGCCTGCCGGACTCGCTCGTCGCCTGCATCGGCGGCGGTTCGAACGCCATGGGGCTGTTCCATCCTTTCCTCGACGATCGCGAGGTGGAGATCTACGGCGTCGAGGCCGCGGGTCACGGCGTACAGAGTGGCCTCCACGCCGCCTCGCTCACCGGCGGGAAGCCGGGCGTGCTGCATGGCAATCGGACCTACCTCCTGATGAACGAGGATGGCCAGATCGCCGACGCGCACTCGATCTCCGCGGGCCTCGATTACCCGGGTATCGGCCCCGAGCACGCGTGGCTGCACGAGATGGGCCGTGTCACCTACCTGTCCGCGACCGATTCGGAGACGCTGGAGGCGTTCAAGCTCTGCTCAATGCTCGAAGGCATCATCCCGGCCCTGGAGCCCGCCCACGCGCTGTCGAAGGTGCTGGAACTCGCGCCCGCCAAGCCGGCCGACCACCTGATGGTGATGAATCTGTCCGGACGCGGCGACAAGGACATTCCGCAGGTCGCCCAGATCTTCGGACAGACGCTCTGAGCGGGAGAATGGGCTCGGGGACCGCAACAGACCGTTGACACCGCCACGCCCTTCTCCATATACCGCGCCCACCGGACGACGCCTCGGCGCCGTCCGCGAGTGTGGCGGGGTAGCTCAGCTGGTTAGAGCAGAGGAATCATAATCCTTGTGTCGGGGGTTCAAATCCCTCCCTCGCTACCAACTACTTCAGTGACTTAGCTCAAAATTTTACTCCGGCGTGTGAACCGTCTTCGAGGTGAGTTGCACCGAAGGCTTGCCGGCCGATCGCGATGGGGATCTTCGAACCCGCGATCTGTGTGCTCTGTTCCATTCTGCCTCGGTTGCCGGTCAGTTCGGACCTCCCGCTTTAACCATTGGCGATCTTCCGACCGAGAAAATCGCGCATCAGCCGCGCGACCTCCGCGTGGTGCGTCTCCAATGCGAAGTGACCTGTGTCGAGGAAATGCACCTCGGCTTCGGGCAGGTCACGCCGGTAGGCCTCTGCACCGGGCGGAATGAAGAAGGGATCGTTGCGTCCCCAGACAGCCAGCAACGGCGGTCTGTGCGCCCGAAAGTAGGCCTGGAACGCGGGATAGAGCGCTACATTCGTGCGGTAGCTCAGGATCAGATCCAGCTGGATCTCCTGCGCCTCGGGCCGGCGCATGTAGTGCATGTCGAGGATCATTCCATCGGGCGAGACGAGGCCGGCAGGGGCACCGTGTTCGTACTGGACGTGGATGGCCGCGTCCGACAGCGAGCCGCGGCAGGCCTCGCGGTTCTCCGGGCTGGGATCGCGCCAGTAGGCCTGCCACGGCTCCCATTCGCTGCTTAGCCCCTCGATGTAGGCGTTGCCGTTTTGGGTGATGATGGCGCTGACGCGCTCCGGGTGACGCATCGCGAGGCGCAGACCCGTCGGCGCACCGTAGTCGAAGATGTAGAGCGAGTAGCGGGTCAGTCCCATCGCGTCGACGAATCCCTCGAGCAGCTCGGCGAGATGGTCGAAGGTGTAGGCGAACGCTGCGCGCCCCGGCGCGACCGTGTTGCCGAAGCCGGGCAGGTCGGGTGCGACGACCCGATAGCGATCCGCGAGGAGCGGGATCAGGTCGCGGAACATGTGACTTGCCGTCGGAAAGCCGTGCAGCAGGAGGATGACGGGCGCGTCCTGCGGACCGGCCTCCCGATAGAACATCTCGACATCGCCGACCTTCCGAGTCGCGTAGCGGACAAACATCCTGATCTCCCTTCCATTCCGTCGAGCGCAAGCATCGGGCGCTGCGGACAGAGGACAGGCAGCGTCGGCACCGGGCCGATCCTGAGCCCCAACTTGAGCGCCGCGATCAGGCGGCAACGCTCCGATCCGTCTTCGACCGATTTCGTTGCTGCGGCCCGCCGGACTGCGTTGCGGAACAGGTAGCACTCCACGCGATCTGCAATAATACCGGTTACTTGCAAGATCCTGTTTCAGGATTTGCAATAGTGTATCCTCTCGACGCCGCAGACCTGTTCGTTGCCGTCAGGGACGAGGGCTCCTTTGCAGCGGCGGTGCGCAGATCCGGCGTAGCGTCGGCGAGTGTCACTGGGCGGTCGCGGTGTTGTTAAAGCGGCTTAGCGACTGACTGATGCACTGCTCGTTCCGCGGGCTGCGCCTGATGGAGAGCGGGGAACAGCAAGCAGCTGTGCACTCCATTCCGGCCCACCTCGTCCAATGCCGCACCCTTCTCCGCCCTTCGCAGGGCAGCGGCGATCTGTTCGTTCGGGAGGCCGTTGTGAGGCAGGGCACCCACCCTCCGACAGGGTCCGAGAGGCCTGAAACGAATCGCCTCCAGCTAGGACCAGTTCGGTGGGTCCGGGTCATGCGAAATTTGCCTTTGCCGCTGGGCCGGGCAGGGCCGGCTCGTCGCAAATGCCCGCTCGATCGCACCCGAAGGACTCACGATCCGAACTGGCACAACAGAGATTATCAGCGGCCGTGTGACGGATTTTGTTCCTGCGACATCAGGAAATTCTGCATCGGCATCGCTCGAATGTGGCTGAGTTCTCAGCGTCAGAACGAATACCAACCAAAATCAATTGACGCATATTATTTAGCCCTGTAATCAAATCGACATTCTAGCGGAAAGGCGTCTGACAAGGATGGCGTCCGATGGAACCGAAACGCACAAATACGACCGGTTACATGCCGGCTGTGGCAGCTATCGTCTCGATAGTCTATTTTTCTCTGCCGGCCTTTGCACAAGTCACGGACAGCCGGCCTCCTGCCGATACCGCTGCACCCGGCAGCAGAAGCGATGCAGATCCTGGGCAGGGCAGCACATCTGAGGTCTTCTTTGCTACCCACGATGTTTCCGGGAAGCTCGGCAATCCTCTCCCGCTGGAAATAAAGCTCGTCCGTACAGGCAACATCTCGATCGAAGCCATCCTCCTTCTGGGCCTGCCCCGAGGCGTGACGATCAGCGACTCGTTCAACTCCTTCTCGCCATCAGACGACAAGGGAGACGTGGACATCAGAACCTGGGACCTCCCGAACATCAAGATCATGCAGACCGACGAGCGCGAGAGCCGCTTCTCGCTCGCCGTAGCAGCGATCTGGACTTCGGGGTCCGGCGGAAAGACCAATGTCGCGACGAGCCTTGTCAACGTCAGTTTCCGCCCCGATGGTCCTGATCGTACCATCACCGCCGGCGGCGAGCCGCGCAGCTCCGAGACGCCTGCGGCCGCAAGCCGGGAATTACCGTCCCCCTCTCAGGTCACCGCCAGCGCTGTGGCCCCTGATTTACCGCCCAGGACCGAAACTGTCGTGGTGCGATCGGTTCGAGGCACACCTCTCACGAACACGGCAGAGATCGATCGTCCGGCATCGCCCGCCGTCCCAGAGAAAAGAGTGACCGCTGAGGGCAACGCTGCGCGGCTCACGCCTCCCGTGGAAACCGCACGGCCGACGGGGCAGGCGGACCCGCTGGTTGAGCGAGCCGTAGGCCTGATACGGCTCGGCGATATCAGCGGTGCCCGACTTCTGCTGGAGCGCGCACAGGCGCGCAATGCACCGAACGCGACCTTCCTCCTGGCACAGACCTGGGATCCGGACATGCTGCGGCGCTGGCACGTGCGTGGCCTGCGGGCCGATCCGGATCTCGCCAGAAGCCTATACGCCAAGGCCGCAAGTCAGAGACAGACGGATGAGCGGCTGCTCGCCGCAACGGGCCGCTGACGGCACGCCGTGAAGCAGGTCCGACGACCACCGAGGGACACGCATATGTCGAGGCTTGCCCTGTACACTGCCATCCTCGGGATCGCTTTGATGGCGAGCGATCCTGTCGCGGGTGCCTCTGACACTGCACCGGTCGATGCCGGCCCCACCACGGAAGCTGCCCTCGGCGAGCGCATGAACGCCAACACCGTCACGGTGGTGACCGGTACGCCCGGCGGAACCTACTTCCGCGTCGGCGCCGAGTTGGCCTTCGTGCTGGATGACGGCGATAAGCTGCGGATCTTACCGATACTCGGCAAAGGAGCGGGCGAGAACGCTTACGACATCCGCTTCCTGAAGGGCGTTGATCTCGGTTTCGTTCGCACCGATACCCTGGATCAGCTGCGGCAAGACAAGCGCTTGAAGAACATCGAGCAGCAGATCCAATACATTGCCAAGCTATTCAACGACGAGCTGCACATCATCGCGCCGAAATCTGTGCGATCCGTGAGCGATCTCGCCGGCAAGCGGATCAGCTTCGACGTCAAGGGCAGCGGTACCGACTATAGCGGCCGAGCCATGTTCCGCGAACTCGGCGTCGCTGTGGACGGTATCAACGTCGATCAGCCCACTGCCCTCGAGATGCTGCGCAACGGCGAAATCGAAGCGGTCGTGTCGGTGGCAGCCAAGCCGGTGGCTTTCATCGCAAACTTCGATCCGGGCGAACGCTTCCATTTCGTGACGGCGCCCTACCCGGACACGATGAACGAAGCCTACGTCCCCGCGACCCTGACGCGGACTGATTATCCGAAATTTGTCGGCGAAGAGGCAGTGGAGACCGTCGCCGTCGGCACAGTTCTCGGGGTCTACAACAGCCCGAGGGGATCGGCGCGCTATGAGAAGCTCGTCCGCTTCGTCGAGGCTTTCTTCGGCAAATTCGACAAGTTTCTGGCTCCGCCGCGGCATCCGAAATGGCGGGAGGTCAACCTCGCGGCTTCGGTGAAGGGTTGGAAGCGCTTCCGGCCGGCGCAGGATTGGCTCGACCGTCACAAGGAGCAAGAGGCCCTCGCCCAGCCGGATCTGGACCGGTTCTTTCAGTCGCAAGCCGAGCGGCCAGCCGGAAAGGAGGAGATCTACCAAGCCTATCTGAAGTGGCGGCAAGCGCAGACACCGGCTCGATAATCTTAAATTTCAGCGCTCTCGAACATGCGAATTTTAATACTCGGGTCCCGATCAAAAGACGGAGGCTCGCAGACCAACGACATGAGAGTTGATCGCTGAGAGAAAAGTAGGGTGTTGATCCGCCATTGGAGCATGCAGGCTTTGTCGTGATGCTCATTGCCCTATGGGATGCTGAGGATTCGAACCGGCCGGCCATCCGCGACCCTCGTCTCTCATGTTGCGCGATGCGCGGCGTCGATCGAGCCCTGAGTGATCAGCCGAGCGGCCGTGCCGAGAGTCGGAAGCGATTACTGAAGGTCGCTTACGCACTGACCGGATCTGTTACGACGATCCCAGCCACCGCGCTCCCGCGGCCGTGGCCGTGGCCGTGGCCGTGGCCGTGGCCGCAGGTGGCATAGGATAAACTGCCTAAAGCAGAACAGTCCGCCGGTATCAGAAACGTGATCTCCAAATACCAGCAAGCAGCCGGAACCGGTTTGTGCGCAACTCGTTTGTGCACCGCTGCCGTCTTGGCAGTTTGAGGTGCGAGGGAGCAGCGCGTCCGTGACGGTCGATGTCGACAGGCATGAGCTGCGGCAGATCATTGCCGGCCTGAGCGAAGGCGTGATCCTGGTCGAGCCCGATCAGACCATCGCCTACGCGAACGAAGCCGCGCTCGCCATGCACGGGGTCGACAGCATCGACGAGCTCGGGACTGACGTCGATGCCTATCGCGCGCGCTTCGCCCTGCGCTATCGCAACAACCGGACGCCGGACCATTATCCCATCGAGCGCGTCGTCGCAGGCGAGCAGTTCCACGACGTCGTCGTCGAGGTTCGGTGCGCCGATCGGCCGGAGATCGACTTCGTCCACTCCCTGCGCAGCCTGGTCGCAACCGACCGGGACGGGCATCCGAGCTGTCTTGCCCTGATCCTGAAGGACGTCTCTGATCAGTTCGAGGCCGAGCAGCGCTTCGAGGCCACGTTCAACGCGAACCCGGCACCGGCGGTCATCACCCGGCTGTCGGATCTGCGACACGTCAAGGTCAATGCCGGCTTCCTTGAGATGACCGGACACACCCGCGATGCCGTCATCGGGCGCAGCGTCTACGAGGTCGATGTCCTGGCCGGGGCACGCAACCGCGAGCTTGCCATCAACCGTCTGAACGAGGGCGCCACCATTCCGCAGATGGAGGCCTGCCTGACGCTGCCGGATGGCGACAGCCGCTTCGTCATCGTCGCCGGCCAGCCGATCGAAATGGGCGATGAGCCCTGCATGCTCTTCACGTTCGCCGACCTCGAATTGCGCCGCAAGGCCGAGGCCGCCCTGCGCCAGAGCGAGGAGCGCTTCGCCAAGGCGTTCCGGCTGACGCCTGTTCCGACCCTGCTTGCACGCCTCGACACCTTCACGGTGACCGGCGTCAACGAGGCGTTCACCCGGGTCTTCGGTCACGTTGAGGACGGGGTCGTCGGGCGCACGTTCACCGAGATCGGGCTGTGGGTCGCGGAGGGGACGCGCGAGCGGTTCGAGGACACGGTGCGGCGAACCGGCTTCGTCTCCGGTCAGGAGGTTTGTCTCCGCCACGAGGACGGAACAGAGCTCGACTGTCTCGCCTCCGGCGAACGCATCGAGATCGGGGAGGCGACGTTCGCGCTTCTGGTGCTTCAGGACATCACCGAGCGCAAGCGCGGCGAGCGGGAGTTGTTCGAGGCGATCGAGGCGGTGATGGCCGACACCTCGTGGTTCAGCCGCGGGCTCATCGAGAAGCTGGCCAACCTGCGCCAGCCGGGACCTCAGGACGGCGATGGAGCGAGCCCGACCCTGACGGTGCGCGAGCGACAGATCCTGAACCTGATCTGCTCAGGACTCGCCGACGACGCCATCGCCAAGCGGCTCAACCTCTCGCGCAACACGGTGCGCAACCACGGCGCCGCACTCTATCGCAAGCTCGGCGTCCATAAGCGGGCGGAGGCGGTGATCTGGGGGCGCGAGAACGGCTTCCCACTTCCATCCCCCGGTACTTAAAAACCGGTCTACTGGTATTTCCATACTATTGAATAGCGCAATCGATCGAACATCTGAAGCCCGCCGGAGACTTTCCGGCAACTGACGTGGCGCCTGTGATCGAGGGCGCGAAACCAGCTTCCGTCGAGCACGTGAAGGGCTCGCTGAAGAAGGCCATCGGAAAGCTCACCGGGGATGCCCGCGTCGAGGCCGAGGGCCGAACGGAAAAGCGCAGGATGCGACCGCCGGAGACGGAGTCGCCCCGCGACTGAGCCGGGATTCAACCGGCGCCGCGTGAAGGCGGTGCCTCTCAGGACCGACACTGAACAGGAGACCCACATGGTCGATACGGACAGGATCACGGGTGCCGCGAAGGAACTCGGCGGCAAGGTGCAGGGCGCGGTCGGCGACCTGACCGGCTCGCGCAGCGACACGGTCGAGGGCCGCCTCCGCGAAGCCCAGGGCAGCGCCGAGAACGTCTACGGCCAGGCCAAGGATACGGTCCGACAGGCCGCCGACGAGGCCTACGAGGCAGCCGAGGACGCCTACGAGCAGGGGCGGCGCTACCTGCGCGGGGGCTCGCGAGAAGTCGGTGAGTACGTCTCCGACGCGCCTGTCGCCTCGCTTCTCGTCGCGGGCGCGGTCGGCTTCGGCCTCGGCCTGCTCGTCAGCAAACTCTGACCCTTCCGCATCCCGCCTTCAACGACCATCGGAGTACACGCGTGACCACAATCACAAGCCCTTCCTCCGTCGCATCCGCCGACACCCGGGCCGCCCTTCTCAACGAGGTGTCCTGGGGGGCCATTCTGGCCGGCACCGTCATCGCGATTGTGACACAGGTCGTCCTGAATCTCGTCGGTGTAGGGGTCGGCCTAGCCTCCGTCGGCACCAATGCCGCCGACAATCCGACCGCCTCGACCTTCTCGCAGGGCGCGGGGCTGTGGTTCGTGGCCTCCGGCATCGCCGCCTCGCTGGCTGGCGGTCTCGTCGCGGGTCGCCTGTCCGGCAAGTCCCTGCCGGGCGCCGCGGCCCTGCACGGGCTTGTCTCATGGGCGGTCACCACCCTGGTGGTTCTGTATCTGCTGACCTCCGCGGCGAGCGGACTGGCCGGCGGCACGCTGAGCACGGTGTCGAGCGCACTCGGAGGCGCGGGCAACCTCGTAGGCGGCACCGTGCAGACGGCCGCCCAGGCGGCGGCACCTTCGCTGTCCAAGATCTCGAACCCGCTCGACGGGATCGAGCAGAAGGTCCGCGAACAATCCGCCGGTCAGGATCCGCAGGCGGCGCGTGACGCCGCGGTCGCCGCCGTCCGGGCCGTTCTCACCGGCGATCCTGCGCAGAAGGAGCAGGCCAAGAACCGCGCGGCCGACGCGCTCGCCAAAGCGCAGGGCATCTCTCCGGATCAGGCCAAGACGCAGATCGACGATTATCAGAAGCAGTACGAGCAGGCCGTGACGACGGCCAAACAGAAGGCTGAGGCCGCTGCCGTCACCGCCAAGTCCGCGGCCACGCAGGGTGCCTTCTACGCCGCCCTCGCGCTCGTCCTCGGTGGGCTCGCCGCCTTCTTCGGCGGCCGCCTCGGCGCCCCGGCCCCAGTCACCGCATTCGGCACCTACGACGCCCGTCGCGCCTGACCGCTTCCCCTCGGCTTCCGCCGCTGGGCGGGAGCCTCCCCAACCGGCCGAGCCGGTGACCACTCCCTCGAGACAGGAGCACATCCGATGAGCAGCACGACCGACAAGATCAAGGGTCTGGCCAACGAGGCCGTCGGCAACATCAAGCAGGGCGTCGGCAACGCGACCGGCAATGACCGGCTCGTGGCCGAGGGCAAGGTGCAGGAGCTCAAGGGCGAGGCACAGAAGACGGTCGGCGACGTCAAGGACGGCGCCAAGAACCTCGCCGACAAGGTCACCGGCAAGCGCTGACCTGGGGCACGGGGCCGGTCATCCCGGCCCCGACCTCCCGATCCCTGTCTCGACTGAAGGAGAGCATCATGAACCGCGATCAGTTCCGCGGCGCGTCCCGTCACATCAAGGGCCGAGCCCAGACCGCCCTCGGCGGCATCACGGGCGATCCCGCCCGCCAAATGCGCGGTGCCGTCAATCAAGTCGCAGGCGGCGCACAATACGTCTACGGCGGTGCACGCGACCGCGCGGAGGATCTGGCCCGCGACGGCCGCCATCTCGCCCATACGGCCCACGCGCGGGCGGACGACCTGATCGATGAGGGCCGCCGCTTCGTCGGAGAGGCCCGTCGCCACGGTCGGGACTACGGACGGCGCGCCGTCCGCTACGCCGAGACCAATCGTACCTCGACCCTGCTCGGACTCGTGGCCGCCGCCTTCGCGCTTGGCTGGCTCGCGCGCCCCACGCGCTGAACGTCTTCGACCCCGGAAACCACGATGATCCGCAAGCTTCTCACCGCCCTAGTGCTGCCGAGGGTCATCGCCTTCGTCGGCCGCAGGCTGACCGGCCACGTCACGGCTCCGTCGCGCCATCGGCGCTAAGCTGGAGACAGCCCCATCATGAAACGGGAAGAGGACACACCATGAGCAAGGGATATCCGTCGATGACGGCCCTTCTGGGATTGCTGGCGATTGCCGGCTACCAGAACCGGGACAAGATCGCCGAGCTTCTGAAGGGGCAACAAGACAGGATCGGACATTCGTCGGTGCCGCCGTCCCCGAAACCCGCTACGAACCAGGGCGGCTCCGGTCCGCTCGACAACCTCGCGGGGCTGCTCGGCGGCGTCGGCTCGGCGGGGGTGGGCGGCCTGATCGCCTCCGGTCTGAGCGAACTGGTCGAGCATTTCACCAAGGGCGGCCACGGCGAGGCCGCAAATTCCTGGGTCTCGCAGGGACCGAACCGCGACATGCCCGAGGCGGACTTGGAGCGTGCGATCGGCTCGGAGACGCTCGATCGCATCGCGCAGCAGACTGGTCTGAGCCGCGCCGCCGTGCTGTCGCGGCTCTCGCGGGAACTTCCGTCGGCGATCGATCGGTACTCGCCGGAGGGCCGCCTGCCGGTCTGACGATTCCGGACCGGGCGCGCCGCCCGGTCCGCCGCACCCTTCCCATTGCCAGACGGAGACCACCGCCCGATGACGTTCCGCTCGATCTCCTGCACCCTTCTGCTGCTGGCGAGCGTGCCGGCGCTGGCCCAGGAGCCTGCACCCGTGGCCGCCCAGCCGGCAACGCTGAACGACGACTTGCGGGCGAAGTTCGTCGCCCAGACGCCGGACGACGTGGTCGCCTCGAAATTGATCGGCCTGAGCATCCGAAATGGCGACAACGCGACGATCGGCTCGGTCGCCGACGTGGTGTTCGACAGCCGGCGGGCGGTGAAGTCCTACGTCGTCAGCGTCGGCGGCTTTCTCGGTCTGAATGCCAAGTACGTCGCCGTCGCGCCCGAGGCCCTCAAGCTTTCACGCAACGACGGCGGAACCCTCGACGCGGTGATCGAGACCGACAAGGATCAGCTCCGCGCGGCGCCAGAGTACGTCTATCTCGGATCCGAGCCGAAGAAGTGAGCGCCAGCGAATGCGGCGGACATGTCCCCCGGCTTCTGCAAACTCGCGGAAGTTTTGCCTGAACGGCATTCGCGTGTCGCCGTTAGGTCAAATCCTTCCCAGATCCGTCATCGCGGGCTCCATCGCGGCGGACGCTCCCGGTAATGGCGGCCGAGATTGAGGACGCCTTCGATCTGACACGCGCATCGTCCCGGCGGCGCGGACGGAACGGCTTTCGAAGAACGGCCTTTGTTGGTGTCTCGCTGTCTCGGATTCCGCCCACGATGGACAAGTTTCTCTACTACCTCGTCACCTTCCTCGAATCCGCCCTATCGGTCGTCGGCATCCGCGCGACCTACGAGGAGCCGCGCTACGCGGTGGTCGAGCGGCTCGATCGGGGCGTGGAGATCCGTGACTACGACAGCCGGGTTGCGGTCGAGACCGACGCGAGGGGCCAGCAGGACGGCGAGGCGTTCGGCCGACTGTTCCGATACATCACCGGCGCGAATGGCGCGATCGCCCGCATCGCGATGACCACGCCCGTCGAGACCGGAGGACGTCTGATCGCGATGACCGTACCGGTCGAGCAGGGCGCGGCGGGCACGATGCGCTTCTACCTGCCGCGGAAGGTGGCCGAGGCCGGACCACCCGAACCGACCGAGGCGGGCGTCCGGCTGACGCAGATCCCGCGCGAGCGGCTGGCGGTTCTGCGGTTCTCCGGCACCGCGACGACCGAAGTCCGTGAGCAGCAGTCCCGCATCCTCGCCGAGGTGCTGGACAGAGCGGGACAGAAGCCGACGGAGCCACCGTTCTTCATGGGCTACGATCCCCCCTTCTCGATTCCCTTCCTGCGAAGGAACGAGGTCGCGGTCCGGTTGCCCCCTACGAAACCATGAAATGCAGCGGCGGCCCGATCGGAGGGGTACGCGTGGCGCAGCCTGGACCACCGCATTCCAATTATGTGCAAACCGGGTCGCCGGAAGGATGCGTCCCACGACGCTGACTGAGAGCCGTCGACCTGATGCAGTCGGGTCGGATAGGGCCCGAGGCATCGCAGCGTGCTCAGCGGCCAGCGACCCAATCCGCGGCTCCCGAGGCGGAGCGGAATTCTTCGAGGGCATGAACCCGTGCCCCGGGGATCGCTTCGCGGGCCATGGTCGCCAGCGCGTGGCCGGGTCCGAGTTCGAGCACGGTCTCGCAGCCGTATTCCCGGCAGGCCACAAGGCAGGCAGCCCAATCGATGGTCTGAGAAATCTGGCCTGCGAGCTTGGACAGCCCTGCCTGAACGTCGAAGACGGCGGCGCCGTCGAGGCCGCTGATGAGCCGCGGAGCCCCCGGTGGCGGGCGCCGCGTACGCTCCGCCGAGAGCACGTCCTCGAAGCGTCGGCTCGCCTCGCGCAGAACCGGCGTATGCGAGGGCGTACGCACCGAAAGGACCACGGCCCGATGCGCACCGGCGGCGCGAGCCGCCGAACAGAGTTCTTCGAGTGCCGCCCGCAGACCGCCGACGACAGCACTGTCCGCGGCGTTGCGGATCGCGAGATGGCAGCCGAAGCCTCGGGCCATCGCCTCGATCTCGGCGAGGCGCAGCCCCCGGATACCGGCGAGCGCGAAGCCCTCGCCGCTGGCCGCATCCATCGCTTCGGCGCGCTCGGCTGCGAGACGCAGGATCGCTTCCGCATCGAAGCGTCCCGCGCAGCCCCAGGCCGCGAGATCGCCGATGCTGTATCCCGCCACGATCACGCGGGCCGGGCGCGCCGCCGCGACGATGGTCCAGCCCGCCAAAGCCGCGACGCAGCAGAGGATCTGTCCGGTGCGGTTGCCGTGCAGGTCGGCGCCTGGTGCGCGGACGAAGGCCCGGGGGTCCTGGCCGAGGACAGGCCTCGCCGCCGCGAACACCGGATCGGCGGCCGGCCAGTCCGCAGTGAGATCGAACATCCCCGGATGCTGGCCGCCCTGGCCGGAGAGGAGGACGGCGAGCGTCATGGACGATCCTCGATGGCGTCCACGAATAGCGTCATGGCCAGGAGATCGGCCGCTCCGCCGGGACTCAGGTGGCGGGCGACGAAGGCGCGGTGCAGCGTCTCGGCCCGTGCCCGCCAGTCGGATCGAGCGACACCGCCGGCCGCGATGAAGCCCGCTGCCTCCGCGCGGGCGAAAGCGAGTCCCTCGGCTCCGCCCCGATGCAGCAGGTTCGTATCCTCGAGATGCGCGATCAGGGCGAGGCAGGCCTCCACCCGTGCGGCGGCGTCATCGCCGGGACGGATCCGCCGGCCGCGCCGGAGGGCCGGCAGGCCGACGCAATAGAGGCTGGGAAACCCGGCAGCCGCCTCCACCGGCGCGCCGCCGACCCGGTGGCGGCGACGCGCCCGCGCTCCCGGAGCGTGCAGCAGTACCGGACCGTCGAGGATCGCGGCCCCGTAACGATCGCGCACGAGGGCGCCGAGCGCCCCGGCGGACGGACGGGCCAAGGCTCCTGCCGCGGCGCACAGAAGACCGAGCCCGAAAATCGCGCCGCGATGGGTGTTTACGCCCCCCGTCGCGGCCCGCATCGCCGCCTCCGCATCGAGGCCGATGCGGCGCAGAACCGGCATTCCCGCCCCCTCGGCCCCGGCCATGGCGAGATCGCGGAAGAAGGGCGTGATCGCCGCATTGCTTGCCCGGAATGTGCGCGCGTCCATGTCGGCGTGGCTGCCGGAGTCGATCGGACTGACGAGGCCGGGCTTCGGGTAGGTCTCGAGTTCGAGACGGAGGGCGCGTTCGGCCGCCCGCGCGATCGTGTCGGACCGAAACGACCGGCCGATATCTTCGTCCGGAGAGACCCGAAGCGCCGAGAACAGGCTCATCCCGCAGCCCCTGCCAAACGGGCCGCCGGCCCGCCGGCCAGAACGCCGGCCTCGCGGAGGACGAGGCGGTCGCGGTGCTTGACCAGAACCGTGTCGCCGGGTGCCGCGGCGTGCAGTTCGCGCCAGTTCACGCCGCTTCCGTCCGGGAACAGGATCTCGCCATCGAGGCGCATGGGCGCGCAAGCCTCGATGTGCGCTAAGCCATCGAGCAGGCCGGGAGGGATCGTGATCCGGACCGGCCAGAGCAGGTCGAGGTCCGACCCCTCTGAAAGGTAAGGTAGGCCGGTGAGGCTCTGCCAGAGCAGGCTTCCAAAGGCGCGCGGTGCGAGGCCGTGCCGCTCGCCGAGCGCGATGACGGCCGCCAGCGTTGCGGCCCAGGTGGACGGGCAGGCGCCGCGCGCCTCGGCGAGGAGGAAGGGACGGCGCGGACGGACCGCATTCAACGGGAGAGTGAGGCCGATACGGCGCTTGCCGTCGCGCGGCGGCAGCGGCAGGCCGACCGGGACGAGCCCCGCATCCTCCCCCGGATTCCGCCGGCGCAGGATGACCGGCCGCCCGTCCACCACCCATGCCGCGACGTGCGGCACACCGACGAGATCCGCTCGCGCAGCGATCGCCGCCGCCCAGGCGCCTAGCTCCACGTCGAGCAGGTCGTGGCGCCGGTAAGCTTCAGCCAAGAGCCGCGTCCCGGACCACCTGCGCCGCAACCTCCTCCGCGACGGGCCGTCCGCCGCGCTCGCGTCCCAGACGATCGCGATGATCGTCCTCGGGCATGGCATCGATCACGGCGGCGATCTGGTCCGCCAGGGGCAGATCCGGGTCGAGAACGGCCTGCACCGCCCCGGTGCGCACCATGTTGTCGAGGCCTGGTGCGAAGACCGGCGTGTCCTTGGCCATCGCCTCCAGCCGGTCGAGCGGCAGCTTCGTCACGCGCGCCACGGAGGGCAGGTCCATGACGCTCGGGTTGGCGCCCGGCAGGCCGACGAGGACGCGGGTCGCCAGAGCCGTGGCGATGAAGGCGCCGGCCGCCGAGTGGCCGTAGATCAAGCCGACGGTCGGGTGACCGTGCGCGTCGGCGAGGAGCAGCGTCTTGGCGAGATGAGCGAGGTATTCGTTGAGACCGAGCAACTCGTCGCGCCGGCTCATGCGCTGGCTGTCGGAGTCGATGGCGACGAGGATCGGCGTGCCGCCGCCCCGGCGCACGACGTCGAGGACATCGCCCGCGAGCCGGCAGGCGCCGTCGACGCCGAGCGCCGTATCGCCATCGATCCCGATCACCGCGAGGCGTCCGCCTCGGAACGGTCCCTCGCCGCTGATGAGCCCGTCCGCAATCGTAACGGTATGGCCCTCGGGAAACAGCGAGGCCAGGATCTCAGCGAGCATCATGCGTCGTCTCTCCCAGGCTGACGAGCAGCGTCTCGAAGTCGGCCGTGGTCAGCGCCGGCACCGATTCAGGATCGTTCACTCCGAGCTGGCCCCAGATCTCGGTGGCGTCGCGGCAATCGCCGAACCGGACGAGGCGCTCCTCCAGCCGCCTTTGCTCCGCCTCCAGCGTGGCGAGATCGAAGGCCGGGGCGCGGCCGATCTGGTCGAGGGCCGCCTGCCGGAAGGCCTCGATCGTGTCGTCCGCATAGGCATCCGCGCCGCCGGTGAGGCGCCGGTGTTTGCCGCCCATGGTGCGCCAGACCAGGGCACGATCCCGGGAATCGAACTCTTCGGCGCCCTTGTTGGTCTCGATCACCTCCGGACCCGAGACCGAGATGCGCCCCCCCTCGGAGACGACGAGCCGCGAACAGGTGCCTGCGATCAGTCCACCGCCGCCATAGGCCCCGGCCCGGCCACCGATCAGACCGATGACCGGCACGCCGGCCGCGCGCACCCGCATGATCGCCCGCATCACCTCGGCGATGGCGGTCTCACCGGCATTGGCCTCCTGAAGACGCACACCGCCGGTGTCGAACAGAATCAGCACCGCTGCCGGCTTCAGTTTCAGAGCGGCGCGCAGGAGACCGACGAGCTTGGCGCCGTGGATCTCGCCGAAGGCGCCGCCCATGAAGCGGCCCTCCTGCGCAGCGACGAGAACCGCGCTGCCGTCGAGACGGCCCGATCCGACGATCATCCCGTCGTCGAAGGCGCGGGGCAGGTCGAACAGTGGCAGGTGCGGACTCATCCTGCGCTGCTCCGGACCGATGACCTCGCGGAAGCTGCCCGCATCCAAGAGGCCGTCGATGCGGGCCCGGGCACTCGCCTCGTACCAGCTCGTGGCCCACCCCCTGCCTTCTCCCCTGGCGGCAAGGTCGATGATCCGCTCGTTCATCGTCAGACCTCCATCAGCCGGGCGCCCTGCAGCAGTCGCAGGGACACCGTATCAGGGCGGGCGCCGCCGTCGTTGATGGTAATGCGCAGTCCCCCGGGCTCGGCACGGGCGACGAAGTCGGCCACCACCGCCTCCCAGACCTCGCCGTAGCCGCGGATCGGCGTCTCGATCTCGACCGTGCATTCGGTCGGCGGCAGCGTCCGTTCCAGGAGCACTTCGAGGTTGCCGGAGGCGACGACTCCAGTGATGGCCTGCGCTTTCGCGCCGGGCAGCGCACGGGACGTCGTATGTCGGAAGCTGAGCTTTTCCATCGCGGCCTCACCAGTTCCGGAACTTGGCCGGCGGCTCGTAGAGGCCGCCCGACCAATGCACGAGGTCCTTGATCGACTTGGCCGCGAGCAGGGAGCGGTCGGCATCGAGGGGTTCGATGCCGAGATCCTCCGGGCGGCGGACGATGCCGCGCTGGCGCAGCCGCTCGACCATCGCCCGGTCGCGCCCGCGGCCGATCTCGGTGTAGCCGGCGACCCCGCGGATCGCCTGCTCGCGCTCGTCGGCGGTGCGGCACAGGAGGAGGTTGGCGATGCCCTCCTCTGTGACGATGTGGGTCACGTCGTCGGCATAGACCATCACCGGAGCGAGTTCGAGGCCGATCTTCTTGGCCAGTTCGAGCGCGTCGAGCCGCTCGACAAAGGTCGGCACCAGCCCGTCGCCGAAGGTCTCGACGATCTGCACCACGAGCTTGCGACCCCGCATCAGGGCCGGATCACCCGTCACCTGCGCCTCGCGGCCCGCCTTCATCCAGGTATCGGAGGGATGGCGCCGCCCGTGCGGGTCCGACCCCATATTGGGCGCGCCGCCGAAGCCTGCCACGCGGTTCTGGGTCACCGTCGAGGAATGACCGGTGAGGTCGATCTGCAGCGTCGAGCCGATGAACAGGTCGCAGGCATAGAGGCCGGCCGTCTGGCAGAAGGCCCGGTTGGACCGGAGCGAACCGTCGGCACCAGTGAAGAAGATGTCGGAGCGCTCGCGGATGTAGCGGTCCATGCCGACTTCGGAGCCGAAGCAATGGACCTGCTTCACCCATCCCGACTCGATCGCCGGGATCAGGGTCGGATGCGGGTTGAGCGCCCAGTGCGTCGCGATCTCGCCTTTTAGCCCGAGGCGCTCGGCATAGGTCGGCAGAAGCAGCTCGATCGCCGCCGTGCCGAAGCCGATTCCGTGGTTGAGCCGGCGGATGCCGTACTCGGCGTAGATCCCCTTGATCGCCATCATGGCCATCAGGATCTGCGTCTCCGTCATCGCCGCAGGATCGCGGGTGAAGAGTGGTTCGACGTAGAACGGCTTGTCGGCCTCGACCACGAAGTCGACCCGGTCGCCGGGGATGTCGACGCGGGGCACGCGATCGACGATCTCGTTGACCTGCGCCACCACGACGCCGTTCTTGAAGGCGGTGGCCTCCACCACCGTCGGCGTGTCCTCGGTGTTGGGCCCGGTATAGAGGTTACCGTCCCGGTCGGCCGAGACGCCGGCGATCAGCGCGACGTTCGGAGTGAGATCGACAAAGTAGCGGGCGAACAGTTCGAGATAGGTGTGGACCGCGCCGAGCTCGATCTGGCCGCCGTAGAGCATGCGGGCGATGCGCCCGCCCTGCGGCCCCGAATAGGAGTAGTCGAGGCGCTTCGCGATCCCCTGCTCGAAGATGTCGAGATGTTCGGGGAGCACAATGCCGGACTGGACCATGTGCAGGTCGTGCACGCGCGACGGGTCGCACTGGCTCAAACCGCGCGCCAGGCAATCGGCCTGCTTCTGGTTATCGCCCTCCAGACAGACGCGGTCGCCCGGCCGCAGGATCGCCTCGAGCAGATCGACCACCTTGTCGGCGGCCACGACCTTGCCCTCGGCATGGGATCGGCCTGCCTCGATCCGCGCATCGCGGGCTTCCCGTTCCCGACGCCAGCCGCTCATCCGGTCCGCTCCCTATGACGACTTCGCTGCGCATACGGCTGCGGGTCCGACGCCCCTGCCGGATCTTCTGCGACGCCTCACCACGGCTTTTGTATGCCCACCTACGGGCGTGTCAATATATTGCATACGATGTGGTCAAAGAAACGGATTTTGGCATACAACAGGACGGCGTCGGATTGTCTAAGAATGCACGATGCTGGCGCTCCGCGGGTTACGGGTCGCGGTCGCCCAAGAAAGCTCCGGTTCAGGGAGATCGGACGATGACGATCCTCAGCGTCGAGCAGCTCGCGCTGTATCGCGGCGTTTCCCCGGGGCGAGCTGCCTGGAATGCTGCTCGACGCGACGGCCCATGTCGGCGGCGGCATCGTCCTGTTGCTGCCGATCGCCACCCGGACCTAGCGATTGCGCCACGGTCGGCTCGGTCTCGACAACCTGCGCACCGCAAAGGGCTATGGCGGCCTGACGGGCATGGTCAGCGGGGTGGCGGGCTCGCCGCCACCGATCCCAAGCTCCTTTCCTACGGAGCGTTGACCGCGACCTTCCACACCGGCATCGGCCGTCTCGGCGGCCCGTCGCCGCTGTTCCTGATCGTGCGGACTTCAACGGAGTGATGCGGATGGGAGAGGGCGGCGACATGGATGGCATGGCCGAGGGGCGCGGCCTTCTCTCCGACCAGATCCGCAACGCTTTGACCGACGAGATCGCCTCCGGCGTCCTTGCCGCGGGCATCGCCCTCGACGAGCAGGACCTCGCCGACCGCTTCGGCGCCTCGCGCACGCCCGTCCGCGAAGCCCTGCGCCAGCTCGCCTCCAGCGGCCTCGTCGAGATGCGACCGCGGCGCGGCGTCGTCGTCACCCGCATGACGCCCGAGCGGATCATGGAGATGTTCGAGACGACCGCCGAGTTCGAGGCCCTATGCGTGCGCCTCGCGACCTACCGGATGACGCCGCTCGAACTCAGCGCGCTGATGGACCTGCACGAGCAATCGGCGGAACCGGTGGCAGCGCAGGATTATGATACGTACGACGCCCTCAACCGCGCCTTCCACGAGGCCTTGTACCGCGCGACCCACAACGGCTTCATGGCCGAGCAGGCGCTGGCGATCCGCTCGCGCCTCGCCGCCTTCCGCCGGACGCAGCTGCGTCAGGGCGAGCGCATCCTTCGCTCGCGCGCCGAGCACGGCGAGATCCTCCAGGCGATCGCCGAGGGTGACGGCGACGCCGCGGCACGACGCATGCGGGCCCACATGCTCAATGCCGCGAGCGCCCTCGGGCGCTACGTCGCCGAACACGCGAGTGCGTAGATCCGAAGACGATCCGCGCATCTCGTGCACGCCGCAGGACCATCGCTCCCGCTTCGGGTTCGGGCCGCAGATCTAGAAAGTGCCGGCTTGGCTTCCCTGCTGCGCGATCGGCCACCGCGCGGCTCCAGAGAGTGCCGGGGGCACCGGACCTGCGCGCTTTGCGCGCGGTCCGAAACAGATCGGCCTGTCGCGCGTACCCCCAATCGCGGTCGATCGACGAGACAGGACAGGAGCGGGCCGGGATGGGACACAAGCCACTGCGCGAGCAGGTCGTCGTCGTCACGGGAGCATCCAGTGGGATCGGGCTCGCAACCGCGCGGATGGCCGCGCAGCGCGGCGCCCGCGTCGTGCTCGCGGCCCGCAGCGAGGATGCCCTGGCCCAAGTCACGGCCGAGCTCGGCCCTCGCGCCACCTACGTCGTCGCGGATGTCGGCCGGCGCGAGGAGGTCCAGGCCATTGCCGAGCGGGCGGTCGCGACCTTCGGCGGCTTCGATACCTGGGTCAACGTAGCCGGACTGACGGTCTACGGGCCGCTTCGCGCGATCGCACCCGAGGATCACGAGCGGCTGTTCCGGACCAATTTCTGGGGCACCGTGTACGGCTCGCTCATCGCTGCCGAGCATCTGCGCGAGCGGGGCGGCGCCATCATCAACGTCGGCAGCATCGCCTCCGACCTCGCCTTCCCGTTCCAGGGGCTCTACGCCGCCTCGAAACACGCGGTGAAGGGCTTCACCGACACGCTGCGCATGGAGTTGCGGGCAGAGGGGGCTCCGGTCTCCGTGACGCTGGTGAAACCCGCCTCCATCGACACGCCGCTGCCGAACCGGGCGCGCAACTACATGGACCGAGAGCCGACGCTTCCGCCGCCGATCTACCCGCCGCAGGAGGTCGCCAACGCGATCCTTCACGCCGCCGTGCATCCGCAGCGGGACATCTTCGTGGGTGGAGGCGGCAAGCTCTTCGTCATGGGCAAGGAATTCGCGCCGGGGGCCTACGACGAGCTCGCGCCGGCCATCATCGCCCTGCAGAAGAGGTCGGAGCCCCCGCGCAACCCGGAAGGGGCACTGCACGCGCCCCGGGCCGCCGGTCGGGAGCGCGGCGACCCGCCGGTCTACGTCATGCGCACGAGTGCCTATACCCGCGCGACCCTGCACCCATTCGCCACGGCCGGACTCGCGGCCGGGCTGGCGGCCGCGGCGGCGCTGGTCCTCGGGGGTCGGCAGACAGGCCGCCGATCCTGAGGACAACGACGCCGCCTTCCCGTCAGGCGGCCTGATGATCGGCGTAGCGACGGCAGTGCTGAAGGTAGCCGACCTCGTGGCGGCCCGCGAGTTCGACCACGCTCGACCAGAGCCAGGACGGTGCCCCGTCCCCCGCGCCCCGGGTCACCTCGGCGCGCCAGCCCGAGCGTGCCTCGGTCTCCATCTGGCGACCATGGGCCTTGCCGACCACGTAGGCGAGGTAATGCGCGGCTCGGACCGCCTCCTCGCGGGTGAACTGATCGACGTCGAGCTTCAGGTCCTGCGGCGCCAGTTCGCGCATCACGACGGGCCGACCGAGAAGGCGCACGGGCAGCATGCGTTCGCCCAGCTTCGGTGACAGCGCCCGTGCACCGGCCACGACGCGTTCGGCCGGATCCGACGGCATCTCGGCATCGGAGGCGGCCGGAGCCGCCGGCGCGACGGCTTCTTTCAGGTCCACCAAGGCGAGACGGCGCTTGCTCTCGAACTCGCCGATGGCGACGAGCGCGGCGTAGCGCAGGAAGCCCAGCGAGCTGCATCCCTTCATCCAGTAGGCCGCATCGATGAGGCGCGCTTCGGCCTCCTCACTTCGCCCATTCAGCGCCAGCACGAGGCGGCGCACCTTCTTCTCTTGGAAGAGGTCGTCGAGCGCCCGGCGCTCCTTCTCATCGAGAGCCCAGAATTTGCGCCCCAGAGGGATGGTCGGCTCCGCGCCCTTCAAGCGCTCGCGCGCGAGGTGCTTCCAGTGCCGGCCGAGGGCACGGCGACGCACCGAGCGCACCACGTCCGGCTCGGCAGGCCGCCTGTCTCCCTCATCCTCCCCCAGGCCCGCCGCGTAGCCCGCAATCATCTCCTCCAGCATCCGGGCCGTCACGACGCCGGGCAGGTCCGAACCACGGGCGGCACTCGCGAGCGACAACCCGAGGCGGACGAGGTCGTGCGTCGGATTGCCGACCACCGTCTGGTCGAGATCCCGGATCTGGATATCGACCTGACCGTCGGCGTCGGCCAACGGACCGAGATTTCCGAGATGACAATCGCCGCAGATCCAGATCGGCGGTCCTTCCGGCAGAGTGCCCCGCGGAAGCCCGTCCAGCCACTCGTAGAACTTCAGGGTGTTGCCGCGAACGTAGGCGTGAGCCGACCGAGCCATTTTGAGCGTGCGCTGACGCTCCAGCACGATCGCACGCTCTTCAGGCCCATACGTGCCGTTCATACGCATCAAGACACCTTCACTAGGACACCTGCGGCCCGAATGCCGAGCGACCGGCACGGCCCGAAGCGTCAACGCGCGCGAATGGATCGGTGAAGCGCGGCCGATCGTCCTCGAAGCGGATTATCTGGGAGCACAGAACGTGCTGACGCGGAATGGCGGTGCCGGGGCTGGGAGCGGCAACCAATGGGTTGTACTCTGAAGTGCGGTGCCACGATTGCGCAGCATTCGTCGACCGATGGCGAGCATCAAAAGCTAAAACGGAAACTTTTCCGCACATTCGAGCTGCATAGGAGGTCAGCCAGGAATGTTTAGTCCGAATTGACATATTGCTTCCGACCATGTGACGAGAGCGCATGCCTTCGGCGAACCCTGACAGAATTTTCTCCTATGGCGACCCGGGCGTTCTTCTCAGGTACTGGGCTGTCTATGGTGCGAAAAATCCCGTGGAAGGGCTCGTCCGCTTCCGACGTCTGACAGCGGTTCCGGCCTTGCGCTTATCCACCGTTTCTCGAAGTGAGGATCCCCAGGCGTGATGAACGCTGAGGCCGAGGCCTTGCGCCGGCGTGTGGCCGCGCTGGAGGCCGAGAACGGGCGCCTGCGTGACGCGCTCAGGGGCCGGAACGATGGGACCGACGTCGAGCCGCAGGCGATGCCCGCCGCCACCTTGGCGGACAGCGGGGTGGATCTGCGCGAGGCACTGACCATCACGCTGGTCGGCGGCATCTATTTCGACCTCGATGGCCGGCTTCTCGACGCCAATGACGCGTTCCTCGCCATGTGCGGTTACAGCCGCGAGGATCTGAAGGCCGGGCGGCTGAGCTGGCAGGTGCTGACACCGCCGGAATGGCTCGACATATCCTGGCGCGCCTTCAACGACCTGAAGACCACGGGGCACACCACGCCTTACGAGAAGCAGTATTTCCGTAAGGACGGCTCCCGGTTCTGGGCCCTGTTCGGCGCCACGCTGCTGGAAGACGGTCGCGGCTTCGAATTCGTCATCGACATCACGGACCGCAAGCAGGCCGAAGCCGATCGCGCCGCACGCGAGGCGGAGCTGCGCCTGATCGCCGACGCGATGCCGGTGCTGATCGCCTTCATCGACCGCAGCTTCACCTACCGTTTCGCCAATGCGGCCTACGAGACGTGGTTCGGCCGCACCCCCGAGCAGGTTCTAGGCCGAACGATCGAGGACCTCCTCGGCGCCGCCGAATTCGAGGCCCGCCGACCCTTCATCGAACAGGCCATGGCCGGTGCGGACGTTCATTTCGAGCGGTCCTGGCCCTGCGCGGACGGCCAGCCGCGCGAAGCGGCGATCCGCTACATTCCGAGCTACGGTCCGACGGGCGAGGTCACCGGCATCTACGTCTTCGTGCAGGACATCACGGACCGCAAGCAGACCGAGGAACTGCTGGCCCTGCGGGCCCAACAGCTCGAAGCGCAGGTGGCCGAGCAGGAGAAGGCCCGGGATCGGATCTGGAACCTGTCGCCGGTTCTCAAATTCGTCGCGCGCCGCGACGGCGAGATTCGGTCGGTGAACCCATCTTGGACGCGCTCCCTCGGCTGGACGGAGCAGGAAACCATTGGGCGCAACGTGCTCGATTTCGTCGCCCCCGACGGACGGGAGCAGGCCGCCTCCGACCTGATGCGGCGGGCCGCCACCCCCTCGTCGGGCGACATCGAACTCGCACTCCTCACGAAGGACAACGGACCGCGCCACGTCTCGTGGACCGTCGTGCCGGGGGACGACCTCCTCTTCGGGTTCGGCCGGGACATCACGGAGCAGCGCGTCGCGGAGGAGGCCCTTCGCCAATCCCAGAAGCTGGAAGCGGTGGGTCAGCTCACCGGCGGCGTAGCGCACGACTTCAACAACCTCCTGACCATCATCCGCTCGTCCATCGACTTCCTGCGCCGCCCGGAGCTGCCGGAGGACCGCAAGGCACGCTATCTCGACGCGGTCTCCGAGACCGTGGATCGTGCCGCCAAGCTCACGGGGCAGCTGCTGGCCTTCGCACGCCGCCAGACGCTCAAGCCCGAGGTCTTCGAGGTCGCGGGGCGCCTGCGTGCGATCGCCGACATGCTCGATACCCTGACGGGTGCCCGCATCCGGGTCGTCACGGAGGGACTGGAGACACCCTGTCACGTCCGCGCCGATGTCAGCCAATTCGAGACGGCGCTCATCAACATGGCGGTCAACGCCCGTGACGCCATGGAAGGGGAGGGCACTCTGACGCTGCGTCTGACATCGTCGGTGCCGATGCCGCCGATTCGCGGCCATGCCGGTGCTCAGGGTCCGTTCGCCGCGATCGCCCTCTCCGATACCGGTTCAGGTATCGCGGCCGACCGGATCGGCCGCATCTTCGAGCCGTTCTTCACGACAAAGGAGGTCGGACGCGGGACGGGTCTCGGCCTCAGCCAGGTCTTCGGCTTCGCCAAACAGTCCGGTGGCGACGTCTCGGTCGAGAGCGCGGTGGGTCACGGCACGACCTTCACCCTCTACCTTCCCGAGACCGAGGCCGCACGGGAAGCGGAGCAGGACGGGAGGTACGGCAACGAACCCCCGATCGGTGCCGGCCAGCGCATTCTCGTCGTCGAGGACAATGTCGAGGTCGGGCGCTTCGCGACGCAGATCCTGCAGGATCTCGGCTTCGAAACGCGGTGGGCAGCGAACGCGGAGGAGGCCCTGGATGCGCTCGGGGCCGAGGATGCGGCGTTCGAGGCTGTGTTCTCCGACGTCGTGATGCCGGGCATGGGCGGGATCGAACTGGCCAAGCGGCTCCGCCGCACGCATCCGGGTCTGCCGGTGATTCTCACCTCGGGATACAGTCACGTGCTGGCTCAGGAAGGCGCGCACGGCTTCGAACTGGTGCAGAAGCCCTACTCGGCCGAACAGGTCTCGCAAGCCCTCTGCAAGGCGGTCGCTCCGCGGCCCAGGGCCAGATGGGGCCTGTAAGAGTGGCGGAGGGAGCGGCGGTGGCCACGCCCCGCGCGAATCCGCCCCGAGCTGGATTAGGGCCAACCGCCCGGCCGTGTGATATCGCTGACGCTGGACGTTGACACCACCAACAGTCCCGCTTGTTCGAGAGCCGTGACACGGCAGGGGAGCTTCGTCGAAACCAATGAGCGAGGCAAGTGGAACGACAGGTGATCGGACCGATGCCGACATCAGGATCTCGACCGGCGTGTCCGGCTTGAACGAGGTTCTCGGCGGCGGACTGACGCCGGACCGGCTCTATCTGCTCGAGGGTACCCCTGGCACCGGAAAGACGACCCTCGCGCTGCAATTTCTTCTCGAAGGCGCGGCGCGGAACGAGCGAAGCCTCTACGTGACGCTATCGGAGACGGCGGATGAACTCCGCGCTGCGGCGGCGAGCCACGGCTGGTCCCTCGACGAGATCGACATCTACGAACTGGTGAACGAGATCGGCCTCGATCCCGACAGCGAGCAATCCATTCTCCACCCATCCGAGATCGAACTCGGAGAGACCGTCAGGGAGGTCATTGCCCGCGTCGAGAGCGTGAAGCCCGACCGCGTGGTGTTCGATAGCCTGTCGGAGCTGCGCCTGCTGGCACAGAGTCCGCTGCGCTACCGCCGCCAGATCCTTGCTCTCAAACAGTTCTTCTCCAAGCGGTCCTGCACCGTGCTGATGCTCGACGATCGCACTTCCGAAGCCGGCGACCCGCAACTCCACAGCATCGCTCACGGGGTGATCTCCCTCGATCAGACACCGCGTGAGTTCGGTTCCGAGCGTCGGCGCCTGCGCATCATCAAGATGCGCGGCATCAAGTTCCGGGGCGGCTATCATGACTTCGTCGTCGAGACCGGCGGCATCGAAATCTTCCCGCGCCTCATCGCCGCCGACCACCACGCGACCTTCGACGCGAAGGCGCAATCGACGGGTTCGACGGAACTGGATCTGTTGCTCGGCGGCGGCCTCGTTACCGGCACCAACACGCTGCTGCTCGGGCCGTCCGGCGTGGGGAAGACGACGACCGCGCTTCGATGCATGCTCGCCGCGCTCGATCGCGGCGAGACGGCGACGTACTATCTGTTCGACGAAGGGCTCCACACCCTGCTCACCCGCGCCGCCTCACTCGGCATGGACGTGCGCCCGCATATCGAGGCGGGACGGCTCACCTTCAAGCAGATCGATCCGGCCGAGCTCTCGCCCGGGGAGTTCGCCGCGATCGTCAAGGAGGCCGTCGAGGCTCGCGGGTCGACCTTCATCGCCGTCGACAGCCTGAACGCGTACCTGCACGCGATGCCGGGCGAGGAATATCTCGTGCTGCAGATGCACGAACTGCTGAGCTACCTGAATCAGAGCGGCGTGACGACGCTGCTCGTACTCGGACAGCACGGCGTCGTCGGAGAGATGCGGACGGATGTCGATCTGAGCTATCTCAGCGACTGCATCCTGCTGTTCCGGTTCTTCGAATCGAGGGCGGAGATCCGAACTGCGCTCTCCGTCGTCAAGAGCCGCGTGAATGCGCACGAGCGCACCATCCGCGAGTTGCGGCTCTCGAACGATGGGCTTCGTGTCGGCGAGGCGCTGGACGACTTCGAGGGCCTGCTCACCGGCCTGCCGGCCTACCGTGGACGGGTGGCGATGTTGTCGGATCCGGACGCGCCGGGGACCGAGGCGTGAGCGGATCGTCCGAGGAGCGCGCCCTCATCCTGGCTCCGCGTGGGCGGGATGCCGCGGTGATCGAGCAGGTGCTGGCTCGCTCGGACATCGACAAGGCCGTCTGCGCCGACGTGGCGGAATGGGTGACCTGCCTGCGTGCCGGCGCGGGAACCGCGATCGTGACCGAGGAGGCTTTGGCCGACGCTGACCTCGCGGAGCTGTCGCGCTGGCTCGATGCGCAGGCGCCGTGGTCGGACTTTCCCTTCATCGTACTGGCCACGCGCCAAGCCGGCCCGCGGACCCGGAGCGCCGCCGAGTTGCTGAAGCGGCTCGGCAACGTGGTCCTGCTCGAGCGCCCGATCAATGCCGAGACGCTGACCAGCGCCGTCCTGTCGTCCCTGCGTGCGCGGCGTCGCCAGTACCAAGCACGGGAGCATCTCCTCGAAAGAGAACGGGCGCAGGACCAGCTTCGGCTGGCGAACGAGGAACTGGAGCAGCGCGTGGCCGCGAGGACGCGCGAGGTCGAGACGGCCCACGAGACTCTAGCCTTCGCGCTCGACGCGGCCGGGATGAGTTCGTGGGACTTCGATGCCGTGGCCGGACTCCAGCGCCGCTCGCCGCGCTTCGATGCCGTGTTCGGCTTTGAGGGCGGGGAACAGGCCTGGGATCGCAAGACGTTTCTCAGTCACGTGCTCGACGAGGACCGGGGCATCGCCGAAGAGGCTTTCGCGGGCATCATCGAGACCGGTCGACTCGATTTGGAATGCCGCATCCGGCGCGCGGATGGAGCGGTGCGCTGGATCGCCATGCGCGGTCGGGTCAAGCGCGACGAAGCCGGCCGGCCCCTGCGCGTGGCCGGCATCCTGATGGATCGCACGGAGCAGCACGTCACGGAGGAGGCGCTGCGGCAGGCGCAGAAGATGGAGGCCATCGGCCAGCTGACCGGGGGCGTGGCGCACGACTTCAACAACCTGCTGACCGTGATCGTCGGAGGCCTCGACATGATGCTGCGCCGGCCGGAACAGGCCGACCGCGTGAAGCGGTTGGCCGAAGCGGCCATGGGCGCGGCGCGGCGCGGCGAGCAATTGACCCAGCAGTTGCTCGCCTTCTCACGCCGTCAGATGCTGCGGCCACAGACGCTCAATCCGAACCGGCTGCTGCTGGACTTCAGGCCGCTCGCCGAACGCGCGGCCACTGGATCAGTCGAGCTGATCTTCGATCTCGACCCGGCGCTCGACCCGATCCGCATCGATCCGGCGCAGTTCGAGGCGGCGGTGCTGAATTTGATCGTGAACGCGCGCGACGCCTTGGAGGGCAGCGGCGCGCCCGCGCGCATCGCGGTCACGAGCCGCAACGTCCGGCTCGGCACCGCCGCGGTCGCCGACAAGGGCGTACCACCGGGTCCCTACGTCATGGTCTCTGTCACGGATACCGGCAGCGGGATCCCGGCCGACAAGCTCCAACGCGTCTTCGAGCCGTTCTTCACCACCAAGGAGGTCGGCAAGGGGACCGGCCTCGGGCTCAGCCAAGTCTATGGGTTTACCCGCAGCGCCAAGGGCTTCGCGCAGATCGAGTCCGAACCGGGGAAGGGAACGACGGTCAGCCTGTACTTCCCACGCTCGACCGATCCGGCCGGCGAGGAGATTGGGACCGGGCCAGTGGGCGCGATTCCGCTGCGCCGGGCGGGAGAGGGCGAGACGGTGCTGCTGGTCGAGGACGACGAGCAGGTCCTCGGCATGGCGGTGGAGAGCCTGGAGGAGTTGAGCTACCGGGTTATCGTAACCCGCAACGCCAGCGAGGCTCTCGAGTACCTGCGCGGCGTGGAGCGCATCGACATCCTGTTCTCGGATGTCGTCATGCCGGGCGGCATGAATGGCTCCCAACTCGCGGTCGAGGCACGCCGCATTCGACCCGACATCAAGATCCTGCTGACTTCGGGCTACGTGGCGAATCTCGACGACGGGCAAGTCATCGGTGAGGGCAAGCTCCCCGTGCTCAACAAGCCCTACCGCCGCGACGAGCTTGCTCGATCGCTCAGATCGGTGCTCGGCGGCGAGAGGGCCTGATCGGGTCCGCAGCACCGATCCATCGGAGGCAACGGGCTCTCATCCCGACCGTGTCGGGACTTGAGCTGGGTTCCAGTCGGACGCAGCGGCCGAAGTCGCCGCCCCATCGTCAGTCGTTGAGATCGATCACCCTGCGCTTCGACGGGGGCCGGTCCGGTGCCTTGCCGGAGCTGCCCAGCCACTCGGGAGAATCCTTGTAGTTCGCGGCCGGCGGCGTCTTGCTGTTGAGCTGGTCCCGCTCGGCCTGGGCCGGGCTCTCGACGGGTGGGATGGGGGCGGATTGCGGGTACTGCGCTGCGGGCCCGCGCAGCTGGAACCCGTCAATGCAGCGACGGAGCGCGATCGGATCCGTGATGAACGTGCACTCGTTCACGTTGGTGATGGCCTGGGCCATACCCCTCTCGGGCGAAATCGAGAGCAAGATGGCAAGAGCGAACAACTTCCCTCCCATCGGTCGCCTCCCTCCTCTCCGCTGCTCCTTTGACCGTTCGAGCCGCCCTCAGCGGCTTGCCGAAGGAGCGACCTGACGGATCTCCACTTCGCTCGGTTCACTCGGCTTCGGCCGTTTCACTTGAGCCTGCTGCGCCGGGGTGACGGCCTGTCCGCGCCCGGCACCGGCCGAGCCGGAGGGGAGGGCGCCCGCCCCTGCGCTCGCGCCCTTTCCGTCGATACGTCCAAGGCGCACTTTGACGCTACGAACGGACCGGCTGGCCGTATCGTAATCGCATTCGTAGGTGACACGCACCCACTGCCCCTGCGGACTAAGGAACCGCACGGAGTCACCGCGGAACTTGACGACAGTGTCCGCTCCAGCCGGCGGTTCGGCTTCTTGGAAAATCGATCCGGTCGGCCGATTCATCCACTCGAAGTCGCTCGGTGCCTGACGCTCGATTCCCGGCACGCAGGCCTGCACGGCTGCGGGAATGGCCTGACGCGCGCAGGCCGCGTCGCACCCGGCCTTGGCGCCTTCCGAAATCACCTTGCCGTCCGGCTTCGCATCTTGGGCGGAAGCGGCACACAGGCTCAAGCCGAGCCATCCGATACTGACCAGGGCACGGCCCCATCCGGACAGGGACACGGTCCAACCCGCCTCCGGTCGAGCCACGATCCGCGTCATCCGTGAAATTCTCCATGACTTGTGCGAGCACGCCGGTGCCCGGGTGCAACAAGCGTCGGAAGGCCTGCCGCCACATAGACGCCTTTTCCAGGATGAACCACTATCGATCGGTCGAACAGAGTCACTTTCCCACCGCCGAACTGAACATTGCGCGGCGCTGTTGCCGAAATGTAAATCGAGGAAGCCCGATCTGAAAACCACTCACCCATTCGCGAAGTCGAATTCAGTTGCTTCGATCGCTTGGACGCTCCGACAGCCTCTATAGGCCAGCCCGCTCCGACCATCCAGCGCAGGATGATAGAGTGCATCGCCCCTCCGACGATCGATGGTATTTATCGGAATCAGCGAACCGGATCCGGCATTGGCGAGAACTGACAGACGCGAGCAAGGAGCGCGACCAGTTCCGGCTGACGCGACGTTCCCGTCTTGCCGAAGATCGACGCGAGCTGCGTGCGAAGCGTCGCGATACTGACTCTGCGGCTCTGCGCGATCGTGGAAAGCGGCACTCCCCTGCTGAGTTCGGCGGCGAGGCGCCCCTCGGCCGCGGTGAGGCCGAAGATCTTCTCCAGCGCCGGAGCGCAAACCTGCGTCCGGTCGGCGAGATCGATCAGGATCAGCAGTCGATGAGCCTCTCCCATCGCGATGATGTCCATGGCCTGAAAAACCAGCCGCTGATCGAGGTGGGGCCGCTCAAGTTCGACAGTACCGAACGGTTCCGACAACGCGGTGCCGATCATTCGAGACGTGAACGGCTCGGCCTCCAGCGGCACGACTTCAGGCAGGCCCGCCAGAATGATGCGCGTTGCGAGCTTGTTGCAATCGACCGTCTTCATGCGGCAGTTGATCAGTACTGCCGCGGATCCGACTTTATCGAGTACATGAAGAAGGGCGATTTTTTCGGGCATATGACACGTTTGCGAATTTTCAACCCATCGACGTTTCTCGATGCCGTCAATTCCTCCGCTTATCCGACTGTGTGTAGAGTCTACAACCTGTGTCGATAGCGAAATTAACGATATAAATCCAGTGATGCAACGGAGCCACTAGCGAAAATTACGGAACACGTGGCATTGCACGCGACGCCAGACTACGCACATCCCGGCATATTCCAGGTGGTAACTGGCATAGGAAGCTCGCTCTCAGCCCGCGCTGCATAGATGTCATGCAGCGAAATTATCTCGATCGCACTGAAATCCGAATACAATCGGTGATCTCATCTGTTCTGTGAAAATTCTTCCAAAAACACAGATCAAGATGTCCGTCAAAGTACGGCACAATCTCAGACCGGAATTATTGGCGCGAACACGGTCCGGTCACCCAAAAATTTATGTCCACCATGCCGCTAGTGCCGGTCTCGCTTGAACAATCGAGTGCACGATCTTCGCAAATTTTGCCAACCCATTAAGGTAAACAGTCCCTTTCGCCCTGATCCGGCATCTTATCATTCGAATGAATGATGCGACTTTTGGCGACCTCTCGTATTTAACCTCTCGTTAACGACGGCACGAAGCAGCCGCTCAATCCGCCGGGCCGACCAGCAGTCGGTAGAATTCGGCGAAGCGCCTGCCGGATGACAGAAAATAACTTACAGGGGATCAGTCATGAAGCACTTCACGATCGCGGCCATCAGCACGCTCGCCCTTTTCGCGGCCTCTCCGGCGCTCGCTGCCAGCAACAACTCGGCCGAGACCACTCAGGACGGCAGTTACAACGTGCTCGATCTCACGCAGACGGGTGACGGTGGCACCGCCAACATCACGCAGTCGGGCAAGAACAACGGCGAGCCGAAAATGGGCGCCTCGAGCACCCAGTCCGGCAAATCCAACTCGGTCACGGTCGTCCAGAAGGGCTCGAAGAATTCCTTCATGACGGAACAGAAGGGCGGAAGAAGCAACTCGATCGATCTGACCCAGACGGGCGCCCGCAACTCTTCCGACATTTCTCAGGAAGGGGGCCGGAGCGCGACCGTGACGGTGTCGCAGGATTCGACTGAAAGCGGCGCGAAGGGGCACTCGGCCAACTCGACGCAGAAAGACGCTTACAACTCGCAGATCGACATCGAGCAGGTCGGGTCGAAGCAGGCGGCTTACGCCCGCCAGGAGGATGGCACCCGAAACGATTCGAAGATCCAGATCGAGCAGTCGTTTGCCGAAAACATGGCAACGGCCGGTCAGTCGGGTGCTGCTGCGTCCACCGTGTACATCGGCCAGGCCGGTTACTACAATTCGGCGATCGCCAGTCAGGTGGACACGAACAGCACAAACGCCACGATCTACCAGTCTGGTTTCGGTCAGTCTGCTGATATCGCCCAAGCCGATACCCGCAATTCGACGGTGGCGGTCATTCAGACCGGCTCTTACAACGACGCCTCATTTTACCAGACCGGTTCGAAGGGAAGCGACATCTTCGCGACCCAGTTCGGCGTCGGCAACGACGTAAAGGCGTCGCAGGTCAGCTCGGACGGCGCGCGAATCGAGGTGACGCAGTTCGGAACGGCCAACCAGGCCGACATCAAGCAGAATCTTTCGAACAACTCCGGCATCTACCTGACCCAGGCCGGTCTGCTGAACTCGGCAAAGCTCGAACAGACTGAATCCGCCGCGAGCACGATCACTGGCTTCCAGATCGGCACTGCGAACGTTCTGAATGCTTCGCAGATCGGCAGCGCGAACAGCACGATCCTGAGCACCCAGACGGGCACAGGCAACATCGCGAACATCGCGCAGCGTCGCTAAGGCTCGCAACTCGAGCGAGAGGCGTCGCTGCCCTGAAACCGGGCAGCTCCGCCCACGCAGCGACCATAGCCATCGACCTGCCTCATCAGGCCGATGGCTCTTCTCTCTCCGACATCGTCGACGAGACGCGAGCCATCGCGGGCTTGCCGCATCCGGGTCTCTGGACAGGTGGGCAAGTCGCACGAGGCGGCCGTCCGAGCTTCACAGGGACGCGGCAGACCATGATGACCGGCGACCTTCCGCCTCCTCCCATCGTCTGCATGCTTTCGGAACACCGCGAGGGCTCGCTCGTACAGATCCAAGGGGAGATTCGATCGGCCTCCGTGAATTCAGGGACCTACCGCCTGCTGGTTCGGAAGCAGGGACCGTCCGGCACCGCTCATGTCAGTCAACAATCGGACTTTTCCATCTCTCCGGATTCCATTGTACGACTCGATGGACTGCGCTTCTCGCTCGAGCCGGACGGGCGCTATCGAGCCCAGCTCTCCGTCCGCGTCGGCACCGTCGAGTACATGTGCGAGCGCGAGGGGCCGGACCTGTCCACCCCTCTCTGAACCCCATTCGAACTCGAACGCCCCCTGGCCAAACAGATGGCGCCGGAATTCGCATCTCGCCCTCGCGCTGTGGCGCCCCTGTCACGCTGTCCCGGTGGAACGATCCTCGGTGGTGCAACTGAAACGGTTTCGCGTTGACTTCGATCGGCGCACAACACAATACAAATCTCGCACCGCGATAACAGTCTTTGTCTGTAGGGCATTTTTAATATGTTCTGCGCTATGAGAAAATGACAAGAAAGTTTTCAATTCTCTGAACGCGGATTTGGTCAGACACAAGCTCTGAATGGACGGAACAGCAACATGATCAGTACCGTTCACAGGCTCCGGATCCGACATACAATCGCGTTCTTTGGGGTTTTCTGGCTTTTCTCGATTTATTCCGGGAACTCGTCGGCGCAGCAGGCAGGTCTGATCGCCCCCATGTCTGGGCAGCCGATCCCCACCGAAGTCGCCGTTGAGTACGCGACGATCGGCGCGATGTCGCTCCCGATTCGGATCCTCGGTCTCAACGGAAACGGTGCCGGACCGGGCGGTCAGGTCGCCTACAATCAGCAGATCGGCAGCGGCAACCGGACCGATATCAGTCAGATCGGCAAGGGCAACGCTGCAGCCGTACAGATCTTTGGCGACGGCAACTTGGCGACGATTGCCCAGCAAGGGACCAACAATATCGGGCAGGGTGCGATCACCGGCGGTGCCAATCGCTTCGATCTGCAACAGAACGGCATCGGCAATCAGGCCGACATGAGTGTCAACGCGCCTGCAGGCGCGAACCTGCAGATCCGGCAGGACGGCAACGGCAACAGCGTCTCCGGCTCCGTACCGGGCGCCGCCAATGTCGTCGTCAACCAAGTTGGCAGCGGCCTCTCGCTCGACGTGAGCCAAGCCGGCGTCCCCAAGAGCATCAACATCCAGCAAGTCCGCGCCCGCTGAGGCGCGGGCACACGACGCGTGAAAAGGTGAAGTCCGCCCATGACGACACGCATCTTGGCCGCAAGTGCTCTGCTGATGCTCTCGGCCGGTTCAGTTATGGCCGGCAATCTCATCTATCAGCCGGTCAATCCCGCGTTCGGAGGGAGCCCTCTCAACGGAAACTGGCTGCAGAGCGAGGCCAACGCTCAAAACATGCCGCAGGCCCGCGAGCAGCGCCTGAATCAGATCTTCACGAGCCAGACTGGTCGGAACGGCCAATCGCTGACGCCCAGCCAGATCTTTGCCCAGCAGTTGCAGTCGCAACTCTACAGCTCTCTGGCGAACCAGATTACGCGGGCGATCTTCGGCGAGAATGCGCAACAAAGCGGTAACTTTGAGTTCCAAGGGACAAAAATAAACTTCAATCGCGAAGGTCCGAACGTACGGATCCAAATTTTCGACGGGCAGACGACCAGCACCGTTTTGGTGCCGGCCGGCCCATAGCTGCTGCGAGATCGACATCACCGTCGCCCTGCAGATCCGGAACCAGCTCGGAGGCGAGGGATGCGGTGTTCGCGGCACGATAATCCGAAGGTCGCACCAAGCGACCCGGTCATGGTCGGGATTCTTGATCCTTATGTGGGCTGAAAACTTCTCGATCCGACGCCTCGCCGTCGGTGGTCTTCTCGCCACGGCACTCGGTTTGGGTGGCTGCGTCGCCATCGGCGAGCGCGAACCGCTCAATGAGGCGCCGACCGTCACCGAGACCTCGCCGACCGGCTTGAACCTCGAATTGCTTCCGCCGCCCGCAAAAGCCGTGGACCTCGCGGTCTACAGCTTTCCCGATTTGACCGGGCAGAACAAACCCAGCGACAACTTCGCCGAATTCTCGCGCGCCGTGACGCAGGGCGGCGCCGCCTTCCTCGTGGATGCCCTGCGGCGCACCGGCGGGGGCAGCTGGTTCCGTGTCGTCGAGCGCGGCAGTCTCGCCAATATCTTGCAGGAACGGCAGCTCATCCGCGCGACCCGCCAGGAATTCGATCAGGACCAAGCCAAGCCCCTGCCGCCGATCCGCTTCGCCGGCCTATTGGTCGAAGGCGGCATCCTTGCCTACGACGCGAATTTTGTGACCGGCGGCATTGGCGCCCGCTATCTCGGGATCGGCGGCGATATCCGCTATCGGCGCGACGTCGTGACGGTCGGCATGCGTATCGTGTCCGTGCAGTCGGGCGAGGTATTGACCAGCGTCACGACGACGAAGACCATCTACTCGATCGGGCTCAACACGAACACGTTCCGCTACGTCGCGGTCAACAAGCTGTTCGAGCTCGATGCGGGTGTCACGCGCAACGAGCCGACGCAGTTCGCCGTGCGGGAATCAATCGAGTTGGCCGTCTACTCGACCTTGATGGAGGGCGCGCGCAAGGGGCTCTGGAAGTTCCGCGATCCGACGATCGGCCAGCGGCTTCTCCGGGAATACATCGAACGGGACAAGCCGCTGCCGCCCGCCAGCGCGAATGCCGAGATCGTTCAGGAAGCCGTCGTCGTCGCGAAGAATTAAGACAATGCGCGCTCGACGAGCATGGATGGCCCCGGTGCTGTTGGCGGCGGTTCCGTTTGCCTCCCCAGCGCAAGCCGACCTTCGCGCTCGTGGAACGGTCCTGGATCTGACCGTGACGGCGCAGGCTGAGACGCAGAGCGAACCGCCGAACCCAGCGGTGATCGCGATCGTCGAGAGGATCGTGCCGGAGATCTCCGTCGCAGGGATCTCGGCGCTGATCACGCAGGCAGCGATGAACACCGGCGTTCCCGCCGATTTTCTTCTCCGATTGCTCAAGCGCGAGAGCAACTTGAACCCCACGGCCGTGAGTCCCAAAGGAGCGCTCGGGATCGCTCAATTCATGCCGGCGACCGCGGCCGAGCGCGGATTGGCCGATCCGTTCGATCCGGTTCAGGCCATTCCCAAGGCAGCCGAACTCCTGCGCGATCTGCGGCAGCGTTATGGAAGCTGGGCTCTGGCGGCGGCGGCCTACAATGCAGGTCCCGGCCGGGTCGATGCTTGGCTGCTTGGTCGCCTGGAACTGCCGAAGGAGACGGCGGACTACGTCGTCAACATCACCGGGGTGGACACGCTGAGTTCGGCCGCGGTCTATCGTCCAGCCCAGTCCGGGGGCCCACTTCAGATTGCGTCCTTCGCCGCCTCCCTCCCCTTGTTCGCGGTCGCATCGGAAGTCTCCGCCCTCCGCGCATCGGATCGTCGTGAGACCTCGGCGGAGGCGAAACGGGCAGCGAAATCGGCGGACGGCGTCACGGCGCCGCTCACGACAGCTCAACTGCGCGCCGCGGCCGGGGGCATCTTGCGGCCCGCGGCCGGGCTGAGCCCGCCCTGCGCGGCTCTGCTCAACTCGAACGCGCCATGTCTCAATTTGAGCCGGTATTGAGCCGCTCGATACGGAGTCCTTCCGAAGGGTTCGACCCGCGCTCCGTCATACCTAGGCGCCGAGAGCGAGACCGGAACCCGAGATGGCCCTCGCGCGGCCGTATGCCTCTCATCCAGAATGGAGTCCGGATTTCAACACGCCCCTACGGAATCAAGCGGGCGACGTAATCGAGGAAGGCGGTCGGAATCAGTCTGCACTCACGGCTTTGCGCCGGATGCCGCGAAGAAGGTGCGAGCACCGTCCGTGCAGAACCGACGACGACCCGCCGTATCTCGTCAACGTCCCTGCTTCAGCGTGATCTGGTTGAATGAACCGGATTGCGCGATGACAGCGCTGTTGGACACACCGCTCTGCATGATGCGAATGACGTTGCCGATGCCGGTCTGCGTCGCGTCAATACGATTGTACTGACCTTCCTGCAAACCGTAGAACGCATTGCCCTGGCCCGGCGTCGGAACGCTGTCGGAGGGCGGTGAGACGCGGTTCATCGTGTTCCGCAGGGCGCCGTTCTCGATATCCTGCATCGTCACGTCCGACCGTGCCATCAGGGCGGACAGGTCCTGCGCGGACGCGGAGACCGACATCGGTACCAGGGCAGTGAACACGGTAACGAGCGGAACGATTCTTCGCATCGGATGGCATCCTTTTCGCCGCCCGACCATCGGTTTTGTCCGTTAAGAAAGCTTCAAGAGCCACGCGGTCTTCAGACGAGACCGGCTGTTTTCGGGATCGCCGATCACGAACTCAAATGACGGTGGACGGCTCGGACGATCGAATCCTGGAGATGAGTCCAGACTAGAGGAGGCTCCCCCCGATACGTCTGGTCCTGGAACGGCCGGGCAGTCGCATCGGGGCCTGTGCCACTTCCTGCCCAGTGGTTCGGCCGCCGCTCCGACCTTCCGCGGCGCTGACGGCCTGAACTCAGCATCGCCGAGTTCGGCGCCCCGACCGTCGGGACACTCGTGGCACGCCTGGAACGCAGTGGGCACGAAAAGACCCGCAGGATCATCGAACGCGGCATCAGGAGTTGGCGAGGCGGCTCAGCGTGTCGGTCAGGGTCAGTGCGAACAGGATGGCGAGCCAGAACAATCCGCAGGCTGCCGCCAGCCGAACAAGGGTATCGGCCCGGTCGAGCCGCATGAATAGCAGCGCCACGAGGACGGCCTGGGTCGCGGCGATGCCGAAATTGATGGGCGCCGCCCAGGATGCGGGGGCGGCGTAGGCGGCGAAAAGGCTCAGGGCCAGAAATGCGAGCAACAGAGCCCAGACGATAAGGCCCCGCCGCCAGATCCTGCCGATCGACGTCCGCGACCGCTCACTCATCCGGCGCGTCCATCGAGATAGAGCATGGGGTAGAGGACGATCCAGATCATGTCGACGAACCCCCAGTAGAGCATCACCACCTCGACCTGCGGACTCTCGAACAGAAAGCCGGGCTCGCGCCATTCTTTCCAGATCAGGCGAACGACGAGGGCGATCCCGATCGAGAGATGGATGGCGTGGATAGAGGTCGCGAGCCAGTAGAAGCCGAAGAACAGCTGCGTTGCCGGCTCCTTCAGCGCGAAGCCTGCACCGGGCAGGAGGTGCTTCTCGATGTCCTCGCTATACTCCACGCCCTTCACCGCCATGAAGGCGAGGCCGAGAAGGACCGTGGCGCCGAGGCACCAGAGCGTCAGACGCTGAAGGCCCTTCTGTTCGGAAGCCTGCGAAGCGATGGCCGCGCAAAGCCCAGTCGTGAGGAGGAGAGCGGTGTTGAGCGTGCCGTAGACGATGTTGGTCTCGCGCGCCGCGATCGCGAAGTCCGCCGCGTGTTCCAGCCGCATCGCCGTGTAGAGCAGGAACAGAGCCCCGAAGAACAGCACCTCGCTGGCGATGAAGATCCAGATGCCGAAGGTCGCCCCGGCACGCTGGTAAGCGAAGGCCCGCTCACCCGCGAGACCGAGTTCGTCCCACGGCTCGCGCCGGTGCCGCTCGGCGGTCTTCTCGATAAGATCGCCGCCCGCGCTCACGTCAGCGCCCCCTTCTCGGCGATGCGCGGCTCGTCACCCGGCGGCGTGGCCTCCGGATGGTAGTCGTAGGGCGGCGCGAGAACCTGCGGATTGCCGAAGAAGTTCTGCCGCGGCGGCGGCGAGGTGGTGCGCCATTCGAGGCCCGTGGCGTTCCAGGGATCGTTGAGGGCGCGGCCTCCGAAGAACAGCGACCAGGTGAGATAGCCGAGGGGCATCAGATAGGCCGCGGCGAGCACCGCCGCGCCGGAGGAGGAGAGCACGTTCCAGACCTGGAATTCCGGCGGATAGGTGTAGTAGCGCCGCGGCATGCCGAGATAGCCGGCGATGAATTGCGGGAAGAAGGTCAGATTGAAACCGAAGAACATCAGAAGAGCGGCGAAGCGTGCCCAGCTCTCCGGGTACATCCGCCCCGTCACCTTCGGCCACCAGAAGTGCAGGCCGGCGAAGTAGGCCGACACGGAGGCACCGACCATGATGTAGTGGAAGTGCGCGACGACGAAGTAAGTATCCTGCACGTGCACGTCGATCGGTACGGAGGCCAGGAAGAGACCGGTCAGGCCGCCCATGGTGAACAAGCCCAGGAAACCGAGTGCGTAGAGCATCGGCGACTCGAAGCCGATCTGGCCGCGGTAGAGCGTGGCGGTCCAGTTGAACACCTTGATGGCGGAGGGCACCGCCACGATGAAGGACAGGAACGAGAACACCAGGGCGGCGAACGGCGACATGCCCGAGGTGAACATGTGGTGGCCCCAGGTGAAGAAACCGATCACAGCGATCGCCACCAGGGCGTAGACCATGAAGGAATAGCCGAAAATGCGGCGCCGGGCGTAGCAGGTGATGACCTCCGAGATCACGCCCATGGCCGGAAGGATCATGATGTAAACGGCCGGGTGCGAGTAGAACCAGAACAGGTGCTGGAACAGGATCGGGTCGCCGCCGCGGGCTGGATCGAAAATCGGCAGGTTGAAGGTGCGCTCGGCGATGACGAGGACGAGCGTCAGAGCCAGCACGGGCGTGGCGAGCACGAAGATCAGGCTCGTCGTGTACATCGCCCAGACGAAGAGCGGCAGGCGGAACCATGTCATGCCCGGCGCCCGCAGGTAGTGGACCGTGGCGATGAAGTTGACGCCCGTCGCGATGGTCGAGAAGCCGGAGACGAATACCCCGAGCACGGCCAGCGTCACGAAAGTGTTCGAGAACACCGTCGAGTAGGGAACGTAGAAGGTCCAGCCGGTATCGATGCCGCCCGCCAGCACGGCCGCCAGCGTCAACAGCCCGCCGGCCATGTTGAGGTACCACGAGATCAGGTTGAGCTTGGGAAAGGCGAGGTCGCGCGCGCCGATCATCAGCGGCAGCAGGAAATTCCCCATCGTCGTCGGGATCGACGGGATGAGGAAGAACCACACCATGACGATGCCGTGTAGCGAGAACAGCTTGTTGTAGGTGTCCGCGCCGACGATGTTGCCCTCCGGCGTGAACAGTTCCAGCCGCACGAGCGTGGCGGCCGCGCCGCCGATGAAGAAGAAGAAGGTGATCGACAGCGCGTAGAGGATGGCGATGCGCTTGTGATCGGTCGTGAACAGCCAGGAAGCAACGCTGCGCCCCTCGGCGAGATAGCTGACCGGCAGTCCGAGATCCAACTCCCGGGGGTTGGCGAGCGTCGAGGCATCGGAAGAGGCGCCGCTCATCGGGCGAGACTCCGGGCGGCGTGAGGCATGGGCGTCATGGTGGGGTGTCTCCCGAAGCGGGCGCGCCGGGCACCATGACGGGGCTGCGCAGAGACTGGTTCGGCGCGGATTCCGGCGGCGTCTGTCCGGGTGCGCAGATGTTCTGCGCCGGCGCGAGGTTGAGCGAGCCGATCAGGTCGAACCGGTCGGTGCCGTGGCGGATATAGGCGGTCAGCGCCTGGATCTCGCCGTCGGAAAGCTTGCCCTCGTAGCTCGGCATGATCGGCTCGTAGCCGGCCACCACGTCGCGCTCGGGCTGGAGGATCGAGTCGCGGACATAGGCCTCGTCCACGGTGGCGGTACGCCCGCCCTCCAGCGGCACCGATTGGCCCCAGATCCCGGCCAGCGAGGGCGCGTGCACCTTCGATCCCGCATTGTGGCAGCCCGAGCATCCGCGCTCCGAGAACAGCCGCTCACCGAGTTCGGCGAGACCGTCACGCTCGGGCTGCCTCGTGAGCCACTGCGCGTAGTCTTGCGGCTCCATCACGATGATCCGGCCGACCATGCGCGAGTGATCGGTGCCGCAATACTCGGTGCAGAGCAGGTGGTAGGTGCCCGTCTTGGTGGCCTGGAACCACGTTTCCGTCTGCTGGTAGGGCAGGGCGTCGCGCTTGAGGCGGAAGGCCGGCACGTAGAACGAGTGGATCACGTCCTGCGAGGTCAGGAGCAGGCGGACCGGCGCGCCGACGGGAACGTGCAGTTCGTTGATCTCTCGGGTGCCGCTCGGACCCTGCGTCTTCCACATCCACTGCTTGCCGACGACATGGATCTCGATGGCGTCCTTCGGCGGCGAGAAGGCACCAATTTCGACCGAGGCTGCCCACCAGAAGATGAAGACGAAGATGAACAGGGTCGCGGCGGTCCAGCCGACCTCGAACTCCCGCGAGACGATGGTCGGCATCTCGCCGCGCTTGGCCGACGAGCCGCGGCGGTACCGGATCGCGAAGGTCACGACGAGGCCGACGACGAGGAGGACGATGGCCGAGGAGATCAGCAGGAGGCCGATGAAGATGGCATCCACCTTCGCCGCCTGGACGGAGGCGGATTCCGGTCGCAGGAAGGCGGGGATCAGGGCGTCGAGCATCACGGCGTCCCTGTCCCCGGCCCGGCACCGGACGAGAGGACGGGACCTGACGCTCCGCCGCGGCTGCCGAGCGGAGGCGTGCGCTCCGGCTGGATCGGTGCCGCGTAGGCCGCGTTGCCGCGCACGGCCAAGCGCCGCATGGCCTCCTCGATCGGCATGCGGGCGATCCCCTTCTCGCGGTCGATCCAGGCATAACCAGCGAGCTTGGCGCGCTGGTCCCTCAGCATCGCCGCAAGGTCGGCCTCGGGGCTTTGCTGCAGCCGGGGCGCCGGGAAAACCCGTGCCTGCTGGACAAGCGGTCCGAGACCCTGGCGGTTGTAGTAGAAGCGTAGGCCCCCAATGGTGACGGCCGTGAAGAGCACGATGAACAGTCCGGTCAGCAGCAGCGGCTTGAGCCGGATATCAGGAGCCTCCGTGCCGGGCGGCGCGTGGCCGACGACATCGTCGTGGACCCTCGTGTGGAGCTGACCACGCGCCGCATCAGACATGATGAGGCCTCGCGACGCGACGGACGATGAGCCGGGAGACGGAGCCCGAGACGAGCACCAGCACGAAGAGGGCGAGCACGGCGACCGCCGCAGCAGCGGCGGCACCCTCGCCGTAGGCCGGCAGGACGAGCCAGGCGAAGTGAACGGTCACGCCGATCAGCACGAGCAGGCCGACGCCGCGCAGCAGCGCAGGGCTCTTCCGCACGGCCGAGAACAACAGAGCCAGGAAGGGAACGATTCCGCCAAGGAACAGGGTGGCGACGAGGACGCCGCCCCAGGGGCTCGCACCGCGCTTGAGGTACCACTCCGCCTTGGGCGGAAGGTCGCCGTACCATGCCACGATATAGGACATCAGCTCGAGGTAGAGCACGCCGAGGAGCGTCGCGAGCATCAGGCCGGCGAGGTCGGAGGCGCCGCGTGCGTCGAGGCTCGGCGGGCTCACAAGCGCGGCGAAGGCCAGGGCCGCCAGGATCTGGTGGAACGCGACGTCGGCGGCAAAGGCCGAGGAGTTGAAGCCGGGCTCGACCGAGAGGATCCAGTCGATCGAGACAAGGCTGATGGTCAGGCCGTAGAAGGTCAGGCCGAGGCCGGCGACCAGAGTGCCGGCACGTCCGGACAGGAACAAGCCCGCGAGCACCGACCAGCCGAGCAAGGTCACGGCCGCGCGGACGAGGAACAGCACCGGGTCGAGATAGAGCCGCAGGACATCCGGCGCGGCGCCGGTCCCGGCGGCCCAGGGAAAGGCCGCATGGAGCCCGAGGGCGACGCCGAGGAAGGTGAGCGCGGCGAGCGGCACGAGGGCCGTCGCCGGTCGCAGGGCGGGCGCCAGGGTCTCGCCCCAGCGACCGCCGGTCACCGCATGGATCATTACGAGGACGAGGGCGCCGAACGGCACCGCGCTCCACACGATCCAGGCGAGGAGCCAGCCGCGAAACAGGGCATCGCTCACGGCAGCTTCTCCGCGAGATCGGGGGCTTCGGCGACGCGGGCGCCCTGCGAAAGCTGCAATGCGCGGATGTAGGCGGCGATCGCCCAGCGGTCGCGGGGCTCGACCCGGTTGGCGTAGACGTACATCACCCCGTAGCCGCGGGTGATGACGTCGACGAAGTAGGCGGCCGGGGCCGCCCGCAAGCGGTCCTCGTGATAGGAGGGCGGGGCGGGAAAGCCGCGCTGCACCACCATGCCGTCGCCGTGGCCGGTATAGCCATGACAGGGTGTACAGATGGCGTCGTAGCGCTGGCGTCCGCGCTCCAGCAGCGCGGCATCGACGGGCGGCGGCTCGCGCAAGGCGGTCTCGCGGGCGAGTGCGCCGACCGCCACGGTGCCTTCCGGCGGACGGCGCGCCTCGGCGTGGTCGGGAAAGAGCGGTGCCTTGCCATAGACCTCGTAGCGGTTCTGCACCCGCATCGACTGGTCTTCGCAGGCAGCCAAAGCGGCCAGCAGCGGCAGCAGCAGGGGGAGCACGCGCCTCACGGGTGCATCTCCGCGACGAGAAGGGCACCGGCCCGTTCCAAACTGCGGCGCAGGGCGCTCGCATCCGCGTCCTTCGGCGCGATGAGGAGCAGGAAGCGGTCCTGGCTCGCGCGTTCGAATTGCGGGATCGCGAAGAGCGGATGGTGCAGGCGCGGCAATCCGCAGACCCAGAACAGGGTGATGAGTCCGGCAATGGCCGCGATCAGCACCCCGAACTCGAACGGCACCAGTAGGAAGACCGGCCAGGAATGGAGCGGACGCCCGCCCGTGTTCAGTGGGTAATCGATCACCGACGAGTACCATTGCAGGGCGTACATCGCCGCCGCCGCCCCGAAGCCGGCCAGAGCCATCACCGGCCGCACCGGGTTGCGTTTCGGCGCGAAGGCGTCCGTGAGGTCCGGTACCGGGAACGGCGTGAAGGCGTCGAGGGCACGGTGGCCGTCGGCGGCAGCGAGCCGCATCGCCCGCACCAGTGCCTCGGGGCTATCGAACTCGGCGAGCAGCGGGGCGCTCATGCCGTGCCCCTTCTCGCCGCGCCCTCGTCATGGGCAAGTTGGCTGACCTCATGGATCGAGACGATCGGGAAGATCCGCGCGAGCACGAGGAATCCGAACGCGAACAGACCGAGCGGCGCGATCAGGATCACCACGTCGTAGACGCTGACGTGATAGGTCCGCCACAGGCTGACGGCGTGACCGTGCGACAGCGTATTCCAGACGATCAGGATCCGCTCCAGCCACATGCCGAGATTGATCACGATCGAGATGATCGCGAGCGCCCAAAGGTTGAGGCGTACGCGGGCGAACCAGAGCGCCTGCGGCGCGAGGCAGTTGCAGAACAGCAGGCTGTAATAGAGCCAGCGATAGTCGCCAGTGAAGAAGTAGCTGATGACCGTACGGTCGGCGTGCTCGCCGCCGTACCAACCCATGAACCACTCCGTGGCGTAGGAGATCGTCATGACGAGGCTGGCGAACAGCATCACCTTCGCCATGGCATCGAAGTGGGACGGGGTGATCACCGCCTGCAGGTTCAGGCCCCAGCGGATGACAATGGCCAGCACCACCACCATGGCGAAGCCCGAATACATCGCGCCGACGACGAAGTAGGGCGGGAAGATCGATTCCTGCCAGCCGGGCATCAGGCTCGCCGCAAAGTCGAGGCCGACGATGGAGTGGACCGAACAGACCAGCGGGACGGCGAGCGCCGCCATGGTCTTGTGGAAGGTCTCGTAGGCGGCCCAGTGCCGGGCCGAGCCGCGCCAACCGAGCGCAAGCGCGCCGTAGATCCGCCGTCCGACGCGCGATCGCGCCCGGTCGCGCATGGTCGCGAGATCGGGCAGCAGGCCGGTGAACCAGAAAATCAGTGAGAACAGCAGGTAGCTGAGGATCGCCCAGAAGTCCCAGACCAGCGCCGAGCGCCATTGCGGCCAGAGATCCATGGTGTTGGGGTAGGGCGCGAGCCAGTAGGAATAGAGCGGACGCCCGAGATGGATGATCGGGAAGATACCGGCGATGGCGGCCGCGAACAGCGTCATCGCCTCGGCGAAGCGGTTGATCGAGGCGCGCCAGTGCTGGCGCGTCAGCAGCAGCATCGAGGAGATCAGCGTGCCCGCGTTGCCGATGCCGATCCACCAGACGTAGTTGGCGATCGAGAACCCCCACACCACCGTCGTGTTCACGCCCGACAGGCCGATGCCGACGGTGAGCACCGCGCCGATGGCGACCACGGTGGCGAGCACCAGGGGCATCACCCCGAGGAAGGCGATGACCCAGGCGCGGCCCGGCCCGCGCCGCTGGATCGGGTCGGCGACCGCGGCGCAGATCTCGCCGTAGCCGAGGCGATCACGGTCGATCCATCGGTGCGGCTGGGCCGGCCCGCTCACGAACGATCCTCCTTCAGGTCTGGATTCGGGGCGCGGAGGTTCGCGAGGTAGGTCGTGCGCGGGCGGGTGTTCAGTTCCTCCATCAGCGCGTAGTGGCGCGGGTCCTGCCGCATCTGCGCTATGGCGCTGCCGGGCTTGGCAAGATCGCCGAAATGGATCGCCCGCGTCGGGCAGGCGGATTGGCAGGCGGTGGCGACCGCCTCCATCTCGCGCCCGTCGCGCGCGGCCGCCTGCCGTTCAGTGGCGATGCGCTGGATGCAGTAGGTGCATTTTTCCATGACGCCGCGGGCGCGGACCGTGACGTTGGGGTTGCGCTGCGCCTTCACCGACTCCGCGCCGAGATTGGCGTAGGGCTGGCCGTCGGCGTAGCCGAAGAAGTTGAAGCGGCGCACCTTGTAGGGGCAGTTCGCCTCGCAGAAGCGGGTGCCGACGCAGCGATTGTAGACCTGCAGATTCAAGCCCTCTCCGTCATGGACCGAGGCCGCGACGGGGCAGACCGGCTCGCAGGGCGCGTGCTCGCAATGCATGCAGGGCACGGGCTGGAACCCGGCCCGGGGTGCTTCCGGGCTCCCTTCGTCGTAGATGTCGATGCGCAGCCAATGCATCATCCGGCCCCGCGCGATCTCCTCCGGGCCGACCACGGGGACGTTGTTCTCGGACTGGCAGGCGACGACGCAGGCGTTGCAGCCGATGCAGGCATCGGTGTCGATCACCATCGCCCAGGCATGGCCGTCGGCATCCCCCTTCCATGGCGCGAGCAGGCTCGGCTGAGCCGCGCCGACGCCCTTTGGCTCGGCTCTGGCGAGCGCGGCGAGGTCGATCTGCCGGTATAGCTTTTTGGTCTCGCCCTCGATCTCGACATAGTTCTGCGTGCGCAGGATCGTTTCGGTTCTGTCGGATTTCGCGAGATCGACGCCGGTCACGAGCCAGGGCGAGGCGGCGCTCGCGAGAGCGTACGCGTTCGCGCCGATGCCGTTTCCGATGGCTCCGGCCCGCTCGCGGCCGTAGCCGAGCGTCAGCACGCCGACGCCCTCGGCGACACCGGACTCGATGACGACCGGCACCTCGATCGAGCGTCCGCCCGCGCTCGCGCGCACCACGTCGCCAGCCTCGAGCCCCCGTCGCCCTGCCTCCGCGCGGGACAGCGCGAGCGCGTTGCCCCATACCTGCTTCGAAATCGGCTTCGGACATTCCTGAAGCCACGCATTGTTGGCGAAACGCCCGTCCCAGAGACAGGGATCCGGCCGCAGCTCGACCGTCAGGCCCTCGCCCCGGCCGCCGTCGGGCAAAGCAATCAGGCGCGGCTCGCCGGGGTCGAGGATCGCCGCCGCCGTGCCCTCGATGAGGCCGTCATGGAGGCCGCGGCGCCACCAGCCCTCGAAGTCGGCTCCGCCGCGTTCGCGCCACGTCTCACGGACGAGAGCGTAGCCCGCCGTCGCCGTGCGGCCGGAGAAAAGTGGCAGGATCTCGTGGAGCGAGCGCCCGTCGTAGAGGGGGCGCAGCAGCGGCTGAACGAGGCTCACGGTCCCGTCCGTGGCGCGAAGGTCCGACCAGCTCTCCAGTTCGTGGGTGAGCGGCAGGTGCCAGTGGGTGGCGCCCGCCGTCTCGTCGCCGTGCAGACCGGCATGGACGCTGAACCGGGCACGCCCGATGCGCTTGGCGAGATCGAGATCGGCCGGCGCCGTCGCGACCGGATCGCCACCCAGGATCGCGAGGCAGGTCACGTCGCCGCGGTCGAGGGCGTCCGCCAGCTCGAGGAGGCTTGCCGGCCTGCGTCCCTCGATGCCTTCGGGCGGCAGGATGAAGTCCACCGGCGCCCGCAGGCGCGCGTTGATCCAGTGCGCGAGGGCGTGACACTCCGGTGCGAGCGCGACTCCGACCAGCACCAGCGCGCGGCCCTGCTGTGCCATGAGGTCGTCGGCGGCAGCCTGGGCGAAGAGCCGCGTCGCCTCGGACAGGGCGGGCGCGGGCAGTCCGGCGCCGAGGGCGTTGGCGACGATCGTCAGGATCGCCGGCTGATCGAACGGATCGACGGCCCGGCGCGCATCCGCCTTCACGCCGGTCAGCGTCAGGGCGGCCTCCGCCACGTAGAGCCGGCCGAACCGCGCCGTGTCGCGCCGCCGGCCGATCAGCGCGTTCGAGAGCCGGATCTGATCGGGTCCGGGCCCGAGCGGATCGGCGCCGACGCACAGGATGGTCTCGGCCCGATCGAGCTGGGGCAGGGCGCGGAGGCGTCGGCCGAATGCGCGTTCGGCTCCGCGCTCGGCATTGTCCTCATCGACTGCCTCGTGAAGATGCCACACGGCCTCCGGCAATTGACCGAGCAGGAGGTCGATCTGGCGCGCGAGGGTCGGTGAGGTGACGCGGCCGGTGACGAGATGCAGACCGCGCCCGCGTGCACCGCGAACCGTTGCGAGTGGTCCGTTCACCGCCCGCTCGAACATGTCCCAGGAGGCGATGCCGTTGACCCGCTCGGTCACCGTACGCGAGCGATCGGGATCGTAGAGGTCGAGGATCGCGGCCTCGGCGAAGACGTCGGTCGCGCCGAGGCTTCCCGGATGCAGCGGGTTACCTTCGATCTTGATCGGCCGGCCGTCGACCGCGATGGCGTGGACACCGCGTGCCCAACCGCTCAGGGAGAGTGCCGTCGCGTAGCGCACCGGCACGCCGGGCAGGAGCTCTTCGGGCGAGCGCACATACGGCACGATCGTCTCGACCGGCTTCGAGCAGCCGCCCGCGGCGAGGGTGATGCCGGCACCGAGAAGGCGCAGCGCGTCGCGGCGCGAGAGCGGAGTCAGCGGTGGCATATCGAGCACTCGCTCAGCCGCTCGGGCGACTTGATGCTGCGCTCCTCCATGAAGCGGGCGCCGATCACCGCCTGATCGGCCGGCGGCTTCCAGGTCATATCGAAAACCGCCTCGTGCGGCCGGAGGTTCGGCGCGGGGTCGCGATGGCAGTCGAGGCACCAGCCCATGGTGAGCGGCGCCGACTGCCGCATCAGCTTCATTGTCTGAACCGGGCCGTGGCAGGTCGAGCAACCGACCCCCTTGGCCACGTGAACCGCGTGGTTGAAGTACACATAGGCCGGCAGGTTATGAACCCGGTTCCAGATCAGGGGCCGCCCCTCGGCGAGGCTCTGACGCACCGGCGCCAGCATCGGCGCGTTGGTCCATTCCTGCGAGTGGCAGCTCATGCAGGTCTCGGTCGGCGGGATGCCGGCAAAGGCCGCCTTCTCCACCGACGTGTGGCAGTAGCGGCAATCGATCCCAAGACCGCCGACGTGGTGCTCGTGGCTGAACGGCACCGGCTGCTCACGGGTCACGTCCTGGGCCGTCGCGTAGGGCGAGCGCCAGAGCGTGTAGGCGAGGCCCACGGCGAGAACCGGTGCGGCACCGATCGAGGCGAGGATGACGCGGGCCACGGTGTCCGCGCCCGGATGAAAGATCTGCACCATCCCGCGCGAGACGCCCTTTCCACATTCAATCCGGCATCGGCTCAGCGCGAGACTGATCCGGCGCGGCAGCGACTGCAAGCAAAAATGCTTGGTTTTTCTTCCAGATCATCAGATCAGTTCACGATCGGACGCACCATGCAGATCATACATGCGAAATATAATGGACAAATTGAGCGCAACCTCAAGTGCAGTCACAGCATTGCCTACGGAGCGCCGCCCCGTACTCCCATCTCCGCTTCGAGACGCCTTGCCCGGTGAAGACCACCGCGCCGCTGCTGACGCATCACAGTGTCAACGGCGCGGGCTGGCGCACCATCCCGAACGGCAACTTTCAGCATGCGAGAAAGATCAATCGGAGCCGTATCGTCGTGCAAACGGCCGCAGGACGAAGGCTTGAGCGGGCACACCGACCAAGGGGCCGATGCGTCTGGGTTGGGTCGTTCCGAAAAGGTGGATGCCGGATCGGCGAAAGAATGCGTACGGAAATCGGGCCCGTGGGACGTCAGGCCAACGTGATCGGCCCGGTTGCGGACCCTGATCGGGGCAAGATCCGGAACTGTCCTCACGGCGCCAGCCGAACGAGATGATCCCAAGCGCCGGAAAGCGGGCTCGTTGCGAGCCGGTAACCTTTTAGTAAACAAACATCGTTAACAAAGTTCTCGAATGCTCGCCGGAACGTCTATCGGTTGACTGTCGTCCCACCGCCGAGACCGGGCGGCGCTGATCTTCCGATTGGGGGCCCGAGCCGGTTGCGCCGACGGTCCGAAGTGCTCCGCTTCCGGGCCGGCGGATCGCGTGAATCATCGTTTGAGGCTTGGCGGCCTCGTCAGCGGAAGGCCTTTGCCATGTCGGAGACGGTCCAAGCGGGCAAGAGGGCGGCGAACGCGCCGGCCGGGACGGTGTCGCCCGAGGAGATGCTGAAGCAGGCGGTTGTTGGCGCAAAGGCCGCACCGGCCGCAGCGCCGGTCGCGCCGCCCGCTCGCAAGACCATCCGTCTCGGCGCCAATGGACGGCTTGCCGCGGCGAGCGCGGCCGCCCTGATCGGCGGTCTCAGCCTCGGTCTTCTGGCGGCGCCGCAGGAGCGTTCCGGCGAGGTGCTCGCACAGGTGCAGGCCGAACTCTCGAAGGGGCGGCAGGAAACGGCCCGGCTCTCCCAGGAGCTCGACCGGGTGGCCCGCACCGCAACGGCTCTGCGCGAGGCCAGCGAGGCCGCCCGCAGCGAGACCAAGTTGCTTGCAGCCAGCCTCGGCGATGGGATCACTCGCAGCGAACAAGCACTCGACAAGCGGCTCACGGGCCTGTCCGAGACGATGACCCGCAGCGAGCGCGAGCAGAGCGAGCGCATCGCCGGCATGATCGCGCAATTGGACAAGAAGGTGCCGGCCGCCGGTGCCGCGGTCCCGACCAAGCCCGATCCGAAGACGGAGGCACGCGCGCCGGAGCCGACACAGACCGGCAGTCTCCCGGACAAACCGAAGACCGAGACCCTGGATGGGTGGGCGCTGCGTGACGTTTACGACGGTGTGGCGATTCTCGAAGACCGCCGCCGCCGGCTCGTCGAGGTCGGGCGGGGGGACTCGGTGCCGGGGGTCGGACGGGTGGAGGCGATCGAACGACGGGGCCGGCAATGGGTCGTGGTGACGCGCCAGGGTCTTATCACGCCCCAGACGTGGTGAGGCGGCGCTGCATCAGCGCCGCGTCACGTCACCGGCAGGATCACGACCGGCGTGACGGCAGCCAGCCCCGCGCCCGACGCGGCGGACTCGCGTTCAGCGAGCATGGTCGCCCGCTCGGCACGCATCCGCCCGCGCGCCCGCGCCTCGTCCCGCGCGCGCGGTGTGGCGTGGAGTATCGTCGCGAGAAGGACCTCGCCGTCGCCCTGTTCTGTCAAACTCTTCGCATCGAAGACTGGCATGACCCGCTCCCGCCCTCGACAAGGGCACGCGGTTTGCGAGCGAAAGCTCGACCGTTTGTGAAGAACTAGCGAATTGGGGATAAGTTCCACCAATCCCTCGACTTTAACCGCGCTTTCATATTTGCGCCGCAGCAGAAGCTACTGCGGTGCGAAACCGCACGCTACAGCATCAATAGTTGTACGACTCAGGTGTCGGACAGATCCAGAAGATTTGGCGCGACCCCACGGAAGTCCGTTTCGATCCGATAGAGGTGACCTGCCATCGGATCGATTGTCGGATCCCGGCCTCGCAGGCAGGTCGTGACATACAGGGTCGAGAAGTCGTCTCCCCCGAAGGCACATTTGGTCACGAACGGCGTCGGCATCGGCACGACATAGGCGACCTGCCCATCCGGTGCGAAGCGGGTGATGCGCCCGGCGCCGTAATGGCAGATCCAGAGGTGATCCTCCGCATCGAGCGTCAGGCCATCCGGCTTGCCCCATCCGTCTTCGAACCGGAGGACGGGACGCCCTTCACCGATCCGGCCCTCATCGAGGTCGTGGACTCGCACGACGCCGTTGGCGGTATCGATCGTATAGAGGCGGCGGCCCTCCGGACTCACGACCGGACCGTTCGTCACGGCGGCGGCGCTGCCGAAGGTCTCGAGGCGGGTCCCGTCCCAGCGATGGAAGCGGCCGGTCTCCGCTTCTTCCGCGTCATCCATGCTGCCGAAGTAGAGACGACCGTCCGGCCCGACCTGTCCGCTGTTGAGCCGGTTGCCCTTCGGATAATCGTCCGGACGCACGAGTGGCGTGCGGGATCCGTCCGACAACCGCAGGGCGGCAACACCCGATTTGAAGCCGGCGACGACGCGATCCGGGTCCCGAGTCAGGAGGGCGAAGCCAATCTTCTCATCGAGGGGCAGGCGGACGGTTTCATTCGTCGCCGGCCAGTGCCGCCAGACCGCCGGATTCTCGATATCGACCCAAAGCAGAGATCCATCGCGAACATCCCACACCACCTCCTCGCCGAGGGTGCAACCGCAGGCGACCGCAACGCGCGGCGTCTTGGGATGAACGGGTGGGGTCATCATGGCTCCGGAGTTCGAAGGGAAGGGGCGCAGGGCGCTCGCGTCGAACAACGCGCCGTTCCGCCGCTTTTTCCTTCAGGTCGCGAACCGGACGGCCGATCCGGCCCGCACTACCGGGTCGCTTCCGCCACGAACTCGGCATTGATCGCGAAGGCGGCCATCGCGCCCTCCGCGGCGGCGACGACGGCGAACTGGACCCGCCGCGACGCGTCGCCCGCCACGTAGAGACCGGGGACGTTGGTCTTCTCGTATTCCTGTGTCGGAACCACGCTTCGGGTCTCGTCGAGCTCGCAGCCGAGTTGTGCGATGAGCGGCGAGGGGCTGCAGGCGAAAGGCATCAGGAAGAGGGCGGCACAGGCCGTTTCGCTGCCATCGCGAAAACGGAGGCAGGTGGGCCGTCCCCCCTTTCCCTCGAGCCGCGCGATCTCCGCCTCGTTGACGCGAACCCCGTTTCGTTCGAGCCGGTCGCGGTCCTTGTCCGAGAGTTCGCCGTCGCCGCCATTGGTGCAGAGAGTGACGTCGTGGCTCCAGCCGGTCAGCTCGAGCGCGAGACCGCACCCGCCATGCCCGCGGCCATACACGATGAGCGGACGGTCCCGAACCTCGAAGCCGTCGCAATAGGGGCAGGAATGGACACCCGTACCCCAATAGGTGTCGAAGCCCTCGATGTCGGGGATATCCTGAGCGAGGCCTGTGGCGAGGATCAGGCGGCGCGCCCGCTCGCGGCGACCGTCGGCCAGGACGATCGTGAACCCGTCGGCCTCGCGCGCGGCATGCGTGACCGCGATCTCACGGCATTCGACGGTGTCGTAACGGTCAAGGTCGGCCCGGCCCTGCGCCCTCAGATCGAAGGGAGGGGTCCCGTCACGGGTGAACAAACCCCAGGTGCGGGGGGTCGCGGCGTTGCGCGGCTCCCCCGCATCGCAGAGCAGCACCTTGCGGCGAGCCCGTCCGAGGATTAGGGCTGCGTTGAGCCCGGCCGGGCCACCGCCCACGATGATGACGTCGTGCATAGGGAACTCCCGGCGTGTCCGCCGAGAGACAAGCCCGACGAGGGGCGAAGAGTTTCCCGGAAGGGGCGCCGCTCAGGCGGCGGTCTTCACCGGCACGCCCTTCTCGGACAGGAACTGCTGCAGTTCGCCCGACTGGAACATCTCGCGGGCGATATCGCACCCGCCGACGAACTCGCCCTTCACGTAGATCTGCGGAATGGTCGGCCAGTTGGAATAGGCCTTGATGCCCTCCCGCACCGCCATGTCGTCGAGCACGTTCACGCCCTTGAACGGCACGCCGAGGTAATTGAGGATCTGAACGACCTGTCCGGAAAAGCCGCACATCGGGAATTGCGGCGTTCCCTTCATGAAGACGACCACGTCCTGAGAGTCGATCTCGTTCTTGATGGCGGTGTTGACGTCGGTCATCGCACGGTCCTCGTTGTCTCTTCGTCTCGGCAAATGAGAAATCAGGCCTGTCCGCCCGATTTCAAGATCGGCTCAATCCTGGGGAACGCCGGTGGTCAGCGCAAGGGCGTGGAGCACGCCCCCCATCCGTCCTTGGAGCGCGCCGTAGACCATCTGGTGTTGCGCCACGCGGGTTTTGCCCTTGAAGGCGGATGAGATGACGGTCGCGGCGTAATGGTCGCCGTCGCCCGCCAGATCCTTGATCTCGACCCTGGCATCGGGCAGCGCCTCGCGGATCATCGACTCGATCTCGCGCGCATCCATCGGCATTGGGGCTCTCCGCTCGCTCTCGTCTCGTTACGCCGCAGGCGCAGCCGGCTGGCTCGCCATGTAGGCGGGGAACCAGCCCTCGTGCGCGGCCTTCAGCGAGGCCACGGATATGGTCTCCTCGCCCGGCAACACCAAGTCGTCGCCGCCGACGATGCCGACGGTTGCGGCGTCGATCCCCTGCGCCGAGGCGCTGTAGAGGAGATCGGCCGCCGCCTCCGCAGGCACGGCGATCAGGTAGCGGCCCTGGTCCTCGCCGAAGAGGAAGGCGTGGACCGGCACGCCGTCGGGCGCGGCGGGGAGCGCCGCGCCGATCCCGCCGGCCATCGCCATCTCGGCGAGCGCCACGGCCAAGCCGCCGTCGGAGAGGTCGTGCACCGTGTCGGCGATGCCGGAAACGATCAGGCTGCGCACGAAATCACCGTTGCGGCGCTCGACGGCAAGATCGACGGGCGGCGGCGCCCCCTCCTCGCGGCCCGCGATCTCCGAGAGGTAGAGCGACTGGCCGAGCCAGCCCTCGGTGCGCCCGATCAGCACCAGAACGTCGTCCTCACGCTTGAGCGCGACCGTGGCGTGGCGCTCCACGTCGTCCATGACGCCGACGCCACCGATGGTCGGCGTCGGCAGGATGCCGATGCCGTTGGTCTCGTTGTAGAGCGAGACGTTGCCGGAGACGACGGGGAAATCGAGGGCCAGGCAGGCCTCGCCGATGCCCTTCAGGCAGCCGACGAGCTGACCCATCACTTCGGGCTTCTCTGGATTCCCGAAATTGAGGTTGTCGGTGATCGCCAGCGGGCGCCCGCCCACAGCGGTGATGTTGCGCCACGCTTCCGCGACCGCCTGCCGGCCGCCCTCGACCGGATCGGCCTCGCAGTAGCGCGGCGTCACATCGGTCGTCAGCGCGAGCCCCTTGGGGCCATCCTCGACGCGCACGATCGCCGCGTCGCCACCGGGCTTCTGCACGGTGTTGCCGAGGATGAAGTGGTCGTACTGCTCGTAGACCCAGCGCTTCGAGGCCAGTTCGGGAGAGCCGATCAGGCGCTCGAGCGCTTGCGCGTTCGGCACACTCGCCTCGACGCTCGCGGCGGCGATGACCGGCTGATGCGTGTTGGCGATGTGCGGCCGATCGTAGAGCGGTGCCTCGTCGCCGAGCTCCTTGATCGGCAGATCGGCGACGGTCTCACCGTTGTGCTTGATGACGAAGCGCAGCGTATCGGTGGTGTGGCCGATGACGGCGAAGTCGAGGCCCCACTTGACGAAGATCGCCTCGGCCTCGGCTTCCATGCCGGGTTTGAGCACCATGAGCATGCGCTCCTGGCTCTCCGACAGCATCATCTCGTAGGGGGTCATCCCCTCCTCGCGGGTCGGCACCTTCTCGAGGTGCAGCTCGACGCCGAGATTGCCCTTGGCGCCCATCTCGACGGCCGAGCAGGTCAGACCTGCCGCGCCCATGTCCTGGATCGCGATGACGGCACCCGAGGCCATCAACTCGAGGCAGGCCTCCAGCAGCAGCTTCTCGGCGAAGGGATCGCCGACCTGCACGGTCGGGCGCTTCGACTCGCTGGCCTCGTCGAACTCGGCCGAGGCCATGGTGGCGCCATGGATACCGTCGCGGCCGGTCTTCGAGCCGAGATAGACGATCGGATTCCCCACGCCGGTGGCCGCCGCGTAGAAGATCGCGTCGGCCCGCGCGAGGCCGACCGCCATGGCGTTGACGAGGATGTTGCCGTCGTAGCGCTTGTGGAAGCCGACGAGGCCGCCCACCGTCGGCACGCCGAAGGAATTGCCGTACCCGCCCACGCCTGCGACGACGCCCGAGACGAGGTGGCGGGTGC
>Ga0233425_10001293_pt1 | contig 57514 bp, 56 predicted proteins | sample Watercolumn_Towu_2_FD_181712 | JGI IMG/M metagenome (GOLD analysis project Ga0233425, IMG submission 181712) | Freshwater microbial communities from Lake Towuti, South Sulawesi, Indonesia - Watercolumn_Towuti2014_140_MG | ecosystem: Environmental > Aquatic > Freshwater > Lake | place...
GGGCAATGACGGCCTCAAAGGGCTTACCGCGGTAAAGAAAACAGGAAGCCGCATCTTTGCCCAGAACGAGGAGACCTGCGTCGTCTACGGTATGCCGAAAGCGGTTGTTGATGCGGGCATCGCGGACAAGGTCCTTCCGATAGAGGAGATTGCCGGAGAAATAATCAACTCGGTATAAATGTCCTGTTACTATCCGGCTTTCTTGTTATCTTGTAGGCAAAAGATAGACTTTTACGATCTGGCACTTGCCCCGTGTACAATCTCAATCTCTTCCGTAGTGAGGTTGTATAGCTTATAGACTATTTCGTCGATCCGTTTTTCGAAGGCGGAGGTATCAGTGTTTGGGTTTTGTATTTTGGCGGAGAGGATTTGATCGACTAAAGTTAAAAAATCATCTTTAATAATTTTTTTTATTTTTGTAGGCAACTCTCTGGATTTGAAAAATTTATTATGTGAATAGTCAAAATCTTTTAATCTTTCAGATTCGATAATACGGCGCAAAACAGAGATGCTTTGTCTATAAATATTCTCCATTTGTTTTTTATCTTCAAGAATAGAGGCATCTTCTTTAAGACGCGGATAAATCTTGCCGGCAAGATATACAAGCGCTAATTCGGAGTGATACAGGAATATATCTCCGTTTTTCCAGTCATTATAATGGCGTTTTGATTGATTCTCAATGAACGAAAGCAGTTTATAACTGATTAAAAGTTGCTCCGGGAGTTTAGTATTTGATGACAAAAATATATTATCAAAATATTTCTCGAAAATTTTACTTTTACTTGATTTTGCTTCATTAGGCATCTCTTTAAATAAAGATATATACGCCTGAAATACTCTTTCATTACTGGCAATTTTACCTTTGTCGATTTTTTTATCAGAGTATTCATTTCTATGGGTTTCGTATAAATAGCCTTTTTCGTTGAAATAGTTTTTTACAAGCAGTTGTATTTCATTATTAGCTCTTAGGTCTCTCTCAAATATGGGATTCTGACTATTTGTCCCCTCTGTTATCTTGTCAATAAGCTTTTCATTGTCTGTTTCATAAAGTCTTAGCAGAAGATACACATCAGAGAGTGTCTTATTTGGGAAAAGCTTTATTTCATTGTATAAGTTGTATAACGATTTTGTAGTCTGACCGCCGTTGATAATTTTCGGGTTTGAAATTTTGATGATTTTATTGCCGCTGGCATCATCAGTAAAAGAGAATTTATCGCAAACAACCGTAACACCATTATTCAAAAACCAAAAATATTTAGATTCGTCTTTTGACGCAGCAGTCTGTCTGATTTTTTTATTTATTCTATTATTACCAAGAAAATAACGAATATTGCGGCTAAGCGCTCTGTCTCCTCCTGCTTTTTCATAAACAGTGACAAGTTCATTTGCTGATATTGTAGCTACAATCCCCCTTACATCGCCTAATTTTTTATCTGCTCCCAAATACAGGATGTCTTTATAAGTTGTCACATTTACTTTGCTGTTTTTCTTTTTTGTTTTATCAAGCAGTTGTAACAGATCATTTCCGTCATAGAAATACACAAAATAATTTCCTTTATCCTCAAGCTGTTTGACACGCTCTTTTTCCGTATCTTTAGGCTTAAAAGTATTTACAGTAAAGTGAATATGAACTTCAGGCATTTTCAATGCGCCTTTTTCTTTAATGATGTCACGTATTTCTTCAATTCTGCTCCCAATAACAGGCGACTGATTTTCAACTGTAGTGCCTTGAAAGATTTCCTCTACTTTGGCGATTGTCAAGTCAATTTCGTTCTTGCGTATTCCCTTATCAAGGTTAGTTCTGTATTTGGACTGAAAGATATGAATGAATATATTATCTTCTGTTTCATCTATATATATTCCATCTATACCGCCGTCTCCGCTACCCTCAGTTGAACAAAGTATGGCTTCATTTATTGTTACATCCATAATTGAAGTCATCGCAAAAATCAAAAAAGCATACGAATCATCATTATTTTTGTTCTCAGGCAAATATGTTCTAAGATTTTCGAGGTTGGCTTTGATGACGCTCTGAACTATTGACATAATCTCCTCCTTTATATTTTCAATTGTATCATATTATTTGTGATCTAAGTCCAAAGAGGTTTTTATTCCAAAACGTCGGTGTGTTCAGGAGAAGATCTTTTGAGAAACATAGAGCCGACTGCGCCTAATATGGCAACCCCCATTGCAAGAAGCATTGCCGGTGATAAAGAATGGCTGGCGTCCGCGATAATTCCTGCGACACTGGGACCGGCAGCCTGGCCGATTCCGAAGAAGAGCGTTATAAAGCCGAGTCCGGCGGGAGCAAGCCTTGGGCCAAGCAGATCTCCGCATGCTGCAGCCATAATGGCAGGAATGCTCCATGCAGATAAGCCGAATAAAACAGCGGAAAGAATAAATCCCGGGGCAGAGGGCCATAACGCAAAAAGGCCGAAAGATGCAGCCTGAATTATATAGACTATCACGAGAGCTGTTTTTCGACCAAACTTATCCGAGAACGATCCCCAGATAATTCCACAGAATAAGCTTAAGCATCCCATAAGCATAAACAGTCTGCCGGCCGATTCCTGTGTGTATCCCCCATCGGCGATCAGGTATTTCGTAAAGAAGGTCATATAGATGATATAGGAAAAACCAAATGCGATATAGATGATACCAAGATGCCATACAACTCCGGAACGATATACCCTGCCCCAGTTCAGTTCTTTTTCTTTTACAGTGGTTTTATCAATATCCTTTGCGGCACCTATCGGAAGCAGCCCAAGTTCTGAAGGTTTGTTGCGCAGTATCATGAAAGCAAGCAGTGACAGCCCAAAGGTTATTGCCGCGAAAAAAAACCAGCAAACGCGCCAGCCGTTGATGCCATAAAGTTCAAGTATATAAGGAACGATAATACCAAGCGCAATCAAAGCAAAGGAAGAGCCTGTTACTCCGATACCAGAGGCTAGTCCTCTTCGATGCTGAACAAACCAGGCGGCAAGCAGTCCCAGAGCCGGGACATTACTGGCGCCGCTTCCGATACCGGTAATCGCCCTCCAAATTGAAGCAGAGACAAAGCTGTTTGAGAGACCGGTCATAAGCATGCCTGCTGCTGCAACGGCAAGTCCCATGGTGATGATTATCCGTGGTCCAAACCGTGCGGCAAGGGCTCCTCCGGAAACAGACAGGGCCAGGTATCCAATCAGGTTGGCTGTGGCAAGCCCGCCCGCAAGGGTGTTGTTGAATCCCAGTTCCTTCTGCATTGCCGGCAGGACCATGGTATATCCGAATCGTGCCAATCCTAGAGCGCCGAAGATTGCGAGAGTCCCAACGGCAAGGATAATCCAGGCATAGTGAACCGGAGGGGGCTTTGTGAAGTTGCCAGGTTGCATTCTTTGAAGGTACTCCTTTGACCCCATGCAGTTTTTAAGAAAAATCCCTATACCGGTTTATATCTTTCGTCAAGTTCAGGATAACACATGTTGTGATCAGCCTGTTGAACAGTATCTCCCCTGAATGAGAGGGAGGGTTTAAAGTGCAGACCCGATGTCCTGATTCAGAGAATTTACTCATTAAATCGCCCGGTCAGATACCTTTGCGAACAATCTCAATTTTCCCATCATTGATATGAAGTTCTCTGGCTTGAGTGATTGCGGACCATCGGAAGAAGCATGTTCCGGGTCAGGATGCACCTCAATGATAAGCCCATCTGCCCCTGCAGCTATCGCGGCAAACGCCATGGGAGCTACGTACTGATAATTGCCTGTGGAATGCGATGGGTCAACAACAACAGGTAAATGTGTTTTTTGTTTTAACACAGGGATAGCCGAAAGATCAAGAGTATTGCGGGTTGCGGTCTCAAAGGTTCGTATGCCGCGTTCGCAGAGAATTACTGACTGGTTCCCTTCACTCATTATATACTCGGCACTCATCAGCAGTTCCTGTATGGTCATGGACATCCCGCGTTTTAACAGAACCGGTTTATTAAGCTGTCCAAGCTTTTTCAGGAGTTCAAAGTTCTGGGAATTTCTTGTCCCGATCTGGAGGATATCCGCATACTCAGCAACAAGTTCGGCGGTTTCAGGATTCACAACCTCAGTAATGATCGGCAACCCTGTTGCTTCCCTGGCCTTTGCAAGCAGTTGTAAGCCTTCCTCTTTCATGCCCTGGAACGCGTACGGAGATGTCCTCGGTTTAAAGGCTCCGCCCCTTAATATCCTTGCGCCAGCTTTTTTTACCGCAGCCGCCACTTCCATAATCTGCTCCTCGCTTTCAACTGCGCATGGCCCTGCGATAACAATGACATCTTTATCACCGATACTCACATTGTCGCTTACTTTTATGATGCTAGTCTCTTTCTTGACTTCCCTTGATGCAAGTTTGTAAGGCTTGAGTATAGGCACTACACTTTCTACCCCGTGCATGAATTCGATTGACTGCAGAATAACCTTTCCCCTCTCGTCCCCGACTGCTCCAATAACATCCCTTGTCGTCCCATGGATAATGTGGGGTTTGTACCCGAATTCCTTGATTTTCCTGATCACTTCATCTCTCTCGCGTTTTGTTGCTCCTGCCTTCATTACAATGATCATTCCGTCCTCTCCTTTCTGTGCCAGGAAACCAAAAAGGCCGGAGAGTTGTCCCCGGCCTTTATCTTATTTGTAAAATTAAAAAAGCCGGGGCTTCCTTCCGTCTACCCTCGGCTTCTGGTTGATCTTTTGTGTCAGTTCTGTCTATCTCTCACAATCAACCCTTACCTCAGGCAGACGGCCTAAAGTAAAAGCCGTACCAAAAGTAAAAGCTGCAATAGGAGAAATAGATATTCTGCATTTAGTGTTTTAACAGATTCGTTTAATGAATGTCAAGAAATTATCCCTGAAAGATGCAGAGGGATGGGATAGCCCTCTTAAAAACCTGAGAGCTATCGACATCCCGCCAGTGCATTTATATAGCTATTGTCTTAGATCTTGAACTGGAGCTGCCACCTCAGGAATTGAGCGTTTTTCGCGCTGTCAGCGTAAAAATCTCCTGGAATAAAGTATTCATACTGGAAAAACGCGTCGATATTCTTGTTGAATTTGTGGGTGAGGAACATGGTCGGCAGATGCCCTCTCTCATGTCCGGTCCCGAACATCGCAGCCTTTGAAGGCTGTGGTTTCTCGTTTGCCATGAAGTACTGATATGAGAGATTCAAATTCGTGTCCGGCGTTAATTCCATCTTTGCCTTTGCCATATATAACTGGAGGTTTGACCAGTATCCTGGAATACTGGCGGAATCGGCCGGGAATTCAAATATCTGGGTGTAGATAAGAAGTTCGTTCCAGTAAGGCGCCCTCGAAAACAGAGGATCAAAATTTTCATTTTTGTTTGTGGTATCGGGATCATCACCGGATAAGTATACGTAACGAAGCTCAAGTTCAGGCTTCAGTGCCATGTCAGCAAATTTGTGGCTTCCGAAGATATATCCTCCATATCCAACTCTTTCTTTCCCGCCTACATAATCTCCAAACTGATAGGCAAATTCTCCGCCTGCCTTCCATGGAGCGGCCTGGTAAACAGCACGTGCTCCGATGGTATTGAGATCAAGTGAATTGTAAACCGGTTTGAGATTCTGCTTTTCCTCTTTTTTGAAGATGTAATATGGCTCAACCGTCAGGTTTTCATTCATCTTATCCCTGCCATAAACCATAAAGGCCTGTTCGTCAGAGGCATTAAGTATTCTCTTCTTATTGTAATATGTTGCGCCGGTTTCAATAGCTGTGTGCCACGCCGGCAGATATCTGTCCTGAAACTGGTTTGTTATATAGACAAAATCAACATTGTGATTCTCGTTGATTCTCCACTTGGCCTTGGCAGCATTAAAGTAAAAACACCTTGATCCGTCATTTGGATTTCCGTCGGAGAGTAAAAAACCTTCACCATACATGTCAGGTCCAAGAAAATCCTGTCTTCCTATTTTCAGGTCAACCGGCAAACCAAAGACATTGTTTGCCTTGATATACAAATTATCGATAACGCCCTCATTCTCATCCAGATGTGTGAAATGACCGCTTTTGTCACTTGGGTATTTATAGGGACCCAGGTTCTGGTACACTTCACTGACAAGCTTAAGGAATATGCCGGTATCCTTGTTAAAATCCGCGCCTCCCCAGAGCGATGTCTTGAAGCGAAAGAAATTTCTGTCGTAGAGACTGTTAGAGGCAGGCAGTGTTTTGAGATCAATTACATTATCCCATATCTCCTGCCTGATCCTTTCCGAAGCGCCAAACTTGAAGGTCACTTCAGCCAAGGCAGCTGAGCACAAAAAAACACTTACTATCAATACCAGAACGACACGTGCAACATACTTTTTCATCAGATTCCCCTCCCCATTTTTGAAAAGATTTGAAAGAATACCATAAATCGGTACATTTTTAAAATATTTTTGTTTATGCCTGTGACTGTCAGAACGTTCTTTTGTCAATAACCTTCTGTGTTTTTCCTTCAGCCCTTTCGAGCGTTTGTTTCTCTACCGGTTTAACTTCCACGGATATCCCAAGTTCGGACGCGAGTTTCGATTTTATCAGTTCAATAAAATTTTTCTGTTTCCTGACCTGGTCGAAAAACATGGACTCAGACACTTCAACGAGAACGGTTAATTCGTCAACGGCAGCTTTCCTGTCGAGAATAATCTGAAAATGAGGCTCTTTACCTTCAATCTCAAAAAGCACGGATTCAATCTGTGACGGGAAAACGGTGATTCCTCTTATTTTGATCATGTCATCAGTGCGTCCCATGACCTTGTTCATCCTGACCAGGGTTCTCCCGCAGGGGCATGGTTCAGGGATAAGGCTTGTCAGATCCCTGGTTCTGAAGCGTATGACAGGAAATGCTTCTTTGGTCAGTGTTGTAATAACAAGCTCGCCTGTTTTTCCTTCAGGCAAGGGCTGAAGAGTTTCCGGATCAACGACTTCAACAAGAAAATGGTCCTCATTAATGTGGAGACCCTTTCTCTCGGCACATTCTCCTGCTACTCCCGGACTCATTACTTCACTTAGCCCGTAATTGTCAGTCGCCACAATCTTCAGCTTTTCCTGCAATTCATGCCGCATTGCTTCAGACCATGGCTCTGCTCCGAAGAGTCCATATTTTAAAGAAAGGGAGTTTACATTGGTGCCGGTTTCCATGATTGTATCCGCCAGGGAAAGGGCATAACCCGGGGTACACATCAGGGCGGTCGTCTTGAAATCCTGCATTATTTTCAGTTGTCGCCTGGTGTTTACGCTTGATATGGGTATTACTGAAGCCCCTATACGTTCTGCTCCATAATGCAGCCCTAGCGCTCCGGTAAAAAGTCCGTAATCAAAGGCAATCTGGACAATATCGTTTTGAGTAACTCCGCCTGCCACAAGAATTCTTGCCGCGAGATTGGACCAGTTTTTTATGTCATTCCGTGTGTAACCGACTGCGGTTGGCATTCCGGTGGTGCCTGAAGAGGTTTGCACCCTGACCACATCCCGCAGGGGAACCGCAAACATGCCATAGGGGTAGCTCATCCTTAAATCATCTTTTGAGGTGAAGGGAAGATTATTCAAATCTTCAAGTGAACGGAACGTATCAGGGTCAATTCCCAGCTCGTCAAATTTTTTTCTGTAAAAAGGAACATTCATGTAAACTCTTAATACCGTTGCCTGAAGCCTCTCGAGCTGCAACTGCCTGAGGGCTTCTCTGCCGATGCATTCTTTTTCGCTTTCCCAGTACATAAACTTCCTCCATTTTATTGGAAAAATCTTAATAGCTCTGCCACAGCCATACGGCGTGGGTTTTCAGTTTCCCACTTTGGAAAACAGGGGGAAAACATGAAGGCAACCTGTTACAAAAGATCAAACAGTATAATCAACATCCCTGCCTAAATAGGCTCTTTGTACATCCCTGTTCATAAGGAGGTCTTCAGCGGGCCCCTGAAGAATTATTCTCCCTGTTTCAAGGACATATCCTGTATTTGCGATCCTCAGGGCGCTCCTCGCATTTTGTTCAACCAGAAGCACCGTGAGACCATAGGTGTCCCTTAACTCAATAACGTATCTGAATATCTCTTTGATTACTATCGGAGCAAGTCCCATACTCGGTTCATCAAGCAGAAGCAGCTTTGGCCTTGCCATTAAAGCACGTCCGATTGCGAGCATCTGCTGCTCTCCTCCTGAAAGTGTTCCTGCCAGCTGCTTTTTCCTTTTTTTCAAAATAGGGAATATAGAGTAAATCATCTCCATATCATCCCTGATTTTTGAACGATTTTTCAGGGAATACCGGTGAAAAGAGCCGAGCAGCAAATTGTCCTCAACGCTTAAGGGCTTAAAAACAAGGCGTCCCTCGGGAACGTGTGAAATACCGTTCTTTACTATAGCGTCCGGACTTTGTCTGGAGATATCAAGACCATCAAATACCAGACTCCCGCTGCTTGACCTGATAAGCCCTGATATAGTGTGCAGCAGAGTTGTTTTGCCTGCACCGTTGCCGCCGATAAGCGTAACAATCTCTCCTTTATTGACATGGAGAGAGACCCTCTTAATGGTGTGTATCTTGCCGTAATATACGTCTATATTCTTAAGAATGAGCATTGTAGCCCCCCTGAATATCTGCTTCCTCTCCAAGATACGCAACAATTACTTCGGGGTTTTTCTGAATTTCAAGAGGCGTGCCCTCGGCTATTACCTCGCCGAAGTTAAGGACAGTTATCGAGTCGCTTATACTCATCACAAGGTCCATATCATGTTCGACAAGTACTACAGTGATCTGCAGTTCATCTCTTATTTTCCTGATGACCTCGCCAAGATTACGTGTCTCCTTAATATTCAAACCTGCGGCAGGTTCGTCCAGAAGGATGAGTCTGGGCCCCGTGGCCAGCGCTCTCCCGATTTCCAAAATCCTCTGTTCGCCGATTGGAATATTTGAGGCCGGCTCATTTTTTCTGTGGCCAAGACCTATATATTCAAGCAGTTCTTCACTTTTGCGCTGTATTTCCCTTTCTTCTTTCATAACAAAGGGAAATTTAAATCCTGAAGAAAGAAATCCGGACCTGGTTTTTGCATATTGACCAACCATGATATTCTCAATAACGGTCATATTTCCGAATAGCTCTACATGCTGAAAGGTGCGTGAAATTCCCTTTCTGGCTATCCTGAAAGGAGACAGGTGAACTATCTTTTCACCTGAAAACAGAACATCGCCTTTATCGGGCTGATGAATACCGCTCACAATATTCAGAAGTGTGGTTTTACCCGCGCCATTTGGACCTATGAGAGCCTTGATATCTCCTTCCTTGACATCAAGGCTGACATTCCTCAGGGCAGTAAGTCCCCCGAAACTCTTCCATATATCTTTAGTCTTTAGCAACAGCGGACTCTCTCATTTTTTTTATTTTTTCGATCAGGATCGGGACTAAACCCTTTCTGAAAAACATGAGGGATAATGTCAGGATTAATCCATAAACCAGTACATCCAGTTCTTCAAATTTTCTCAACAACTCTGGCAGTACCGTAATCACAACGGCTCCGATAACTGCACCCCAAAGGTTTGTAATCCCTCCGACAATTACCATCATAAGGACCAGGATCGAGTAGAACAATGAAAAACTGCTCGGACTGATGAATGTCACATAATGTGCATAAAGACTCCCGGCTAGTGAGGCATATACCGCACTAAGTATAAAAACCTTTATTTTAAGCGCGGTGACATTCAGACCCATCGCATCACATGCAAGATCGCTGTCATGGACAGCTCTCAATGCCCTTCCCGTACCTGAGTTGATAAGATTTATGGAGAAGAGCATTACAGCGGCAACAAGACCCCATATCAGATAAAAATAGCCTGTTGTTGAATTAATCGTATAGCCTAAAAGGCTGAAATGAGGGATATCTCCGAACCCTGATGGACCGCCCGGTCCCCATTCATTAAGGATTATATATATGATTTCACCAAACCCAAGAGTGGCTACTGCCAGGTAATGCCCCTTCAATCTCAGTGCAGGTACCGCAAGAATCATTGCTGCCATGGCAGCAACAATCATTGCGCATATCATGCTTATAACTATTGGAAACCCTGCATGCACACTCAGTATGGATGAAATATAGGCGCCGATCCCGTAAAATCCTGCCTGCCCTAAAGAGACCTGGCCTGCATATCCCATCAGTATGCATAATCCTATTGCTACCATGGCATTTATACCGGAAAATATTCCAACAGTAATGGTGTAAGTACTGCCTGAGATAACCGGCAGAAGGATAATCAGAAGTACAAAAAACAGGAAAGAGTATAAATCTCCTTTTTTCATATGCTAAAACTTTCTTAACTGATGCATTGCTTTACTGACAAATAATCCGGCAGGCTTAAAAAAAAGTATCAAAAGGAGAATAACCAAAGCTACCGCATCCTTCATTCCGGAATGCAGGTATCCCGCAGTCATCGATTCGAGTATGCCTATGATAAATCCGCCGATAACCGCACCTCTATTTGTCCCGAGGCCTCCCATTATTGCCGCGCAAAACCCTTTTACCGCAAGCATGGGACCTTTATCATATTCCATAAGGGAAATAGGAGTTATAGCCATGCCCCCGATTGCTCCGACCACAGCACTTAAAACAAAAGATAACATGATCATCCTGGAGACATTGATTCCAACCAGTTTGGCTGCGGTAGGATTCACTGCACAGGCGAGCATCGCCTTCCCGACCATTGTCTTTTTGAAGAAGAAAAACAATAAAACGATACAAAAACCTGTAATGCCTATTACCCATAGTGTCTGCTGCTGAATAATAGCGCCGTAGATATTCAAAGGTTCTCCTTCCGTAAAGGAAGGGTACACATAGGGGTCTTTACCGAAGCCGAACATTAAAACACCGCGCAGTACGATTGACACTGCCACGGTGATCATAATCATCAATAAGAGATCAGGGTTTTTTAAAGGCTTAATGGTGAGCCTTTCCATTAAAAGACCTATAAGGCCTGCGGAAAGGATAGTTAACGCAACAGATACAAGAAAGGGGAGCTTAAGTGATTCGGAAAAAAACCACATCATCAGACCGCCTATCACTACAAATTCCCCCTGGGCCAGATTTATGATAGACGTGGCATTGTAAGTGATATTAAATCCAATACCAACTAAGGCATAAACAGCCCCGACGGTAAGACCGGAAAAAAGGAATTGTAAAAAGACTGTAAGCAAATTGTGATATTTCCTGAAGACAATTGAGGGGATGTTGCCATCCCCTCAATTGTTCAATCTGTTTATTTTTATTTCAGAATTTCCCAATCACCGTTTTTCACTACCACCATCTCGAACGCACTCTTGTCCAAACCGCAGTGGTCATCTTTTGACATATTAAAAATACCACCGGTACCCGGCCATTTGCTGATTTTTGTTTCAATATAGTCCCTGACTTTGTTTTTATCAGGCCCGACTTTTTTCAATGCTTCAACTATCATCATTATCGAATCATAGGCATGTCCGCCAAATGTACCCGGCTCGCTCTTGTACAGCGCCTCATAATCCTGTGAGTACTTTTTCAGCAAGGCCTTCTGGGGGTGCTTGTCAGGGAGTTTATCCCATACAACCAGTCTCCCAAGGGGCGCGATAACTCCTTCAGCAGCTTTTCCAGCAAGTTCTATGTTTTTCTTGCTTCCCCAGCCATGGCTTTGATAGAGCGGGATTCCCATTTTGAGGGCTTCCCAGTTTTTCGTTACAACTACCTGACCAGGCCCTACCGACCAGTTAATAACCGCCTGGGCTCCTGCTGCTTTTATTTTGGTAAGCTGTGTTGTCATATCAGAATCTTTAGGACCGTATTTTTCTTCTGCAACAATAGTAATCCCATATTTGGGAGCTACTTCAAGGAGTGCCTTTTTCCCGGCATCTCCAAAGCCTGTGGATATTGTAATAATTCCGACCTTGCTGATACCCTGCTTATTCATATATCCAAAGATTGCCTCTACCGCGCTGATATCATATTGGGGAGTTTTGAAAATCCATGCACGATCTTTGACCGGCTGGGTTATCGGGGCCCCGGCTGCACATGAAAGAAGAGGAGTGGCGGCAGTATTCATTATTGGGACCAGGGCCATTGATTCACCAGTAGTGGACGGTCCGATAATAGCCAGTACCTTATCATTTTCGAGAAGTTTTTTTGCCGAGAGAACAGCCTGTGTTTCATCGCTCTTTGTGTCCTCAATAATAATCTCAAGAGGATGCCCGTTTATACCACCTGCTTTATTAATCTGATCCTTAAGCATCAGTGTGGTATTTTTTTCAGGTTCTCCCAAAAAAGAAGCAGGCCCGGTTACAGCGAAAAGAGCCCCTATTTTATAAGGTTCTTTTGCGTAGGCATTTACAAACAAGAGACAAACAGATAAGGCTGCTACCAAAACAACGAGAAATTTTTTCGGCGCTTTTTTCACGATCTCCTCCCTTAATTGAATTATTCTGGGATTACTTATTAAATCCTCCCAGTTCACATCTCTTTACTGATGCATTTATCAGTAAGACGACTTCCCTGTTGTTTTCTGGATTGTCCCGAAAGCATTTGGAATCCGCAATCTTTCCTGCTTTCCGGAAGGATTTCCAACAAGCGGGAAAGACATCAACACCAATTTATTGATAGCCGTCTTTGTAAAATAATTACAGCGCTGAGAGCTCTTCTCCTCCCAGCATCCTTATGCCTGCCCGCTGTAATATTTCAACGAACTTGTCAAACTCATCAAAACGGAAGATGACAATGGCATTTTCTCCGCTTTTTTCAACAAATGCATACATATACTCAACATTTATTCCTTCATTTTTTATTATGTTGAGGATACTTGACAGGCCTCCTGGTCTATCCGGCACTTCAATTGCTACAACCCTTGTTTTCTCTACAGTAAAACCGTTTTCTTTCAGCACCAGCCGGGCCTTTTCCGTATCACTTACAATGAGTCTGAGTATCCCGAAATCAGCGGTGTCGGCAAGATAGAGGGCCCGTATGTTGATGCCTGCTTCCGAAAGGACCCTCGTTACCTCTGCGAGTCTTCCTGATTTGTTCTCAAGAAATATGGATATCTGTTCAACATTCATAGCTTAACCTGTTAAGAAATATGGATATAACACTATCACATTTTGTGGCAAGAATACAATATGGCAGTTCATGATTTGACAGTGTTTGCAGGAAAATTTATATATATGATAGAATTATGAAAATTTTTATCCATATCCCGATTTAAGGTATGCTGTCTGCCGAACACATATTATTGATGAAAACAGGGGTTGTTATGAACCGGTAATGAAAGAGGTAAAATGGGAACTATAAACGTGCTTTTTTCAGGTGTGGGAGGACAGGGAATTATCCTTGCAAGTAAAATCCTGGCCAAATGTGCCTTTGACTCAGGCTATATGGTAAAAGAAAGCGAGTTGCATGGCATGGCCCAAAGAGGAGGGAGCGTCACAAGCCATGTGCGTTTCGGGGAAGAAGTATACTCTCCCTTGATCCACAAGGGGAAGGCTGATTTTATGGTTGCGCTCGAGGAGCTTGAAGGCCTTAGATACGCTTTTTATCTCAAACCTGACGGAAAGGTTATCCTCAATCATAAAAGAGCAGTCCCTCCCTCTGTTAATCCGGCCGTTGCGCCATATCCTGAAGACGTCAAGCATCAATTGGAATCTATGGGTTTTCATGTGGATGGCGTTAATGCTTTAGAGATCGCAAACAGCCTTGGAAATGCAAAGGTCGAGAATATCATTGTCATGGGAATTCTTTCCCGATACATGCCTTTCCCGCTATCTGCATGGGAAGCTGTGATTGAAAAATCCGTGCCGGCAAAGACCATAGAGATTAACCTTGCGGCATTTGGCAAAGGGAGAGAGACAGCAGAGGGGAAAGCATAAACAATGTTCTGGCAAAAGGATATAGAAACAATCAGTCGCAAGGCCCTGGAAGAACTGCAGCTGAAAAGACTGAAGCAGACTGCCCGCCAGGCTTATATAAACATACCGTTTTACAAAGACAGGTTTTCAAAATTGGACATTACTCCTAAAGTAATCACGTCCCTGAAAGACATTCGCAAACTTCCATTTACCACAAGGGAGGATATGCGTGAACATTATCCCTTTGGAATGCTTGCCGTTAATAAAGAACAGGTTGTACGTCTGCATACCTCAAGCGGCACCACCGGAAAACCCAAGGCTATATTCTTTTCAAAAAAGGATGTTGACCGGGCGGCTGAACTCATTGCGCGTTGCCTTATTATGACAGGAATAAAAAAAGACGATGTGCTCCAGAACATGATGACATATGGATTATTTACCGGCGCACTCGTCATGCATTATGGCGCAGAAAAAGTCGGGGTATTGGTAATCCCTGCAGGCCCGGGCAACACCAAGAGACAGATTGCGCTTATGCAGGATTTTAAAACCACTACCCTTCATCTGACCCCAAGCTATGCGCTCTATCTTGCAAGTGTTATGGGTAATGAGGGTCTGGTTCCAAAAAGAGATTTGGCTCTCCGGAGGGCTTACCTGGGATCTGAGCCATATTCTGAAGAAACGAGGAACAAGATAGAAAAGTTTTTTGGCATAGATGTATATAACTCCTATGGCCTGTCTGAAATGAATGGTCCGGGAGTTGCCTTTGAATGTATACATAAGAACGGCATGCATCTCTGGGAAGACAATTTTATTATTGAAATAATAGATCCTGACACCGGGAAAGAAGTACCTGAAGGTGAAAAAGGTGAACTTGTACTTACTACTTTGTGCCGTGAGGCCATGCCCATTCTTCGTTACCGTACAAGAGACATCGTCATGATAATTCCCGGCAAATGCAAATGCGGAAGAACGCACCGCAGAATTTCGCGGATAATAGGCAGATCAGACGATATGATTATCATACGCGGAGTAAACATATTCCCCCAGCAGATTGAACAGGTTTTGATGGGAATAAAAGCGGTGGCACAGAATTATCAGATTGTCCTTGAGGCCTATGACCAGATGACCGTGAGGGTGGAGATTACAAGAGACCTGTTTGACGGCAGGGTAGAGCATCTTGTTAATCTGAAGAACGAAATAACCGAAAAACTGCGGTCTGAAATCCTGGTCAGGCCAAAAGTAGAACTCCTGGAGCCCGGCACACTACCGGTAACTGAAGGAAAGGCAACGAGGGTTATTGATAAACGGACGCTGTAAGAATTAATAATTAATCCCAGTTATTCAAAAGAGGAGTGCCTTATGGAAGAGCTGAAGCAGATTTCCATCTTTTCTGAAAACAAACCGGGCAGGCTGAGTAAAATAACAAAAGTTCTCGCAGATGCAGGTGTGAACATACTTGCAATCAATATCGCAAGTTCAAATGGATTCGGTGTATTAAAGTTTATTTTTGATAAATCCGAAGTCGCCTATCAAAAGCTGAAACAAAAGGGCTTTACCGTATCTGTCAATGAAGTGCTGGCAATTGAACTCGTAGACCGGCCCGGAGGTTTATATGAAGTTGCAACTATATTATCGAAAAAGAGAGTCAACATCGAGAATGCTTATGTTTTGATTCTGGGATCCAGAAAAAAGGCATACCTCATAGTAGATATAATTGATATCGACAAGGCAAAAAAGCTTTTGAAAAACGAGAAGCTGCGTTTTTATACCGCCAAAAAGAAAGCAAAAAAAGAGGCAAAATGAAACCACCGGGAGCACAGAGGGAGAAAGACGGTTATTATTTTAATAATGCATCCTCCGTGATCTCTTTGGTTAATTTTTGTAATTAGTAAAAACCTGAAGGAGAAAACAATGATCTGGGATAAGGCTGCAGAGTGCATGCGCGATGGAGAAAGAGAGAAACTACAGCTCGAAAGACTGAAAGCAAGCATAGGGCGGGCATATAAAAATGTTCCCTATTACAAAAAACGGTTCGACACGATGAAAGTTAAACCAGGAGATATCAGGAATCTTAAAGACATAAGTAAATTACCTTTCACCTCAAAGACTGATTTAAGAGAAGGATATCCTTTTGGATTGTTCGCTGTTCCGCGCAAGGAAATTGTTGAGGTGCATACATCATCCGGAACTACAGGAAAACCGACGGTATCCGGATATACGAAAAAGGACATAGAAATATGGGGGGAAGTAGTGGCGCGGGCTCTCACCATGTGCGGTGCGACAAAGGACGATATCATTCAGAATGGATACGGATACGGCTTATTCACCGGAGGATTGGGTGTGCACTACGGAGCCCAGCGCATCGGAGCAACTGTGGTTCCGGTTTCTGCAGGCCAGACCAAAAGACACCTCGACATTATGCAGGACTTTGGCTCTACTATCCTTACGTGTACACCTTCTTACGCATTGTATTTAACAGAAGCAGTTGTTGAAGCAGGCATAAATATAAAAAAGCTGAAGTTGAAAGCCGGCTGTTTCGGGGCAGAGATGTGGACTGACAGGATGCGGGATGAAATTGAAAAAAGATTTCACCTGATTGCGCTCAATATTTATGGACTTACTGAAATAATCGGTCCAGGGGTAGCGCAGGAATGCGAGCAGAAAAACGGCCTGCATATTTGTGAAGACCATTTCTATCCCGAAGTCATTTCTCCGGAGACGCTTGAACCCCTTCCCGATGGAGAAAAAGGGGAGCTGGTTTTTACTACATTGACCCGCGACGGAATGCCCATGATTCGTTTCAGGACAAGGGATATAACTACATTAAGAAGGGAACGGTGCAAATGCGGAAGGACGCTTGTCCGGATGGACCGGGTCACAGGACGCACTGATGATATGCTGAAGATAAGAGGCGTTCTAATATTTCCATCACAGATCGAAAAAGCGCTCCTTGAGGTTAAAGGAGTAGAGCCGCATTATCAGATTATCGTAACCCGTCCGCAGCATCTTGATGAAATAGAAGTTCAGGTGGAAACTTCAAAGAAGCTGTTCTCGGATGAAATAAGACACCTTGAAGAAGTGAAGAAAAGAATAGAAAAACACATTGAAAATTCAATAGGATTAAGGGTTAAGGTTACGCTCGTTGAACCTAAGACCCTTCCACGCAGCGAGGGCAAGGCAAAGAGGGTTATAGATAAACGTCAGTTATAAAGGAGTGAACCATGGAAGTAAAACAGATATCCTTATTTTTAGAGAATAAAAAAGGCAGGTTGTGGGAAGCGATGGATGTCCTGGCAAAGGCAAAAATCAATATCAGGGCTCTATCAATCGCTGATACATCAGACTTTGGAATCCTGCGTTTGATTGTCCCGGATCCCGATAAAGCAAAAAAAGTTCTCACGAAAAGCAACTTCGCGTTCAGGGAAAACGATGTGATTGCGGTTGAAGTATCTGATAGCCCCGGAGGATTGGCAGGGGTGCTTAAGATTCTGACCGATGCTGATATCAATGTCGAATATATGTATGCCTTTATTGAGAAAAGCGGAAAGAAAGCGGTTGTGGTGTTACGCACAGACAGCATCAACAAGGGGAAAACAGCTCTGAAAAAAGCTGGGGTTGCTGTGCTCTCAGCTAATAAAGTGTATACGTTATAGGTTTTTTAGTTTGCGTGATTCCTGAGCCCCTCCCTAACAGGGAGGGGCATGGTTAGTAACCCTGCTTATAAACTACAGAGACTGTTTACGCCTTCGAATGAAAATATCTTCCTTTCCACAAGAACCTGAGGTATGAGATTCACAAGCTGACTCTATTTCGACTTGCGTTTTATCAGGAACACACAGGGTCTGCGTGAGATTACGACATTGACACCTTCAGAATCAAGTTTTTCTCTCAATACCGTTTCTGTTTTCTCAAGCTCAAATGGGTCAACAACTTCAATTGAATTCACACCACAGGCTTTGCAGAGTCCTTCAAGAGAGGTTTTCCCGCCTTCTGTTCCTTTTGCAGTCAAGCCGGTTAACGGTGTTGGCTGATGCCCTGTCATTGCAGTCGCTGAATTATCCAGAATAAGCACAAGGATGTTTGCCTTGTTATAGACAGCATTGATCAGCGCAGGGATTCCGGAATGGATAAAGGTAGAATCACCGATAACTGCCGCGACTCTTTTCACTCCCTGTTTCGAAATCCCTGCTGCCTGACTGATACCCGCACCCATGCATAGACAAGTGTCTACTATCTGATAGGGCGGATTTGCTCCAAGTGTATAGCAGCCTATATCGCCGGCAGTGAATGTTGGGTTAACTGCTTTCAGCGCATCATAGAGCTTGCTGTGCGGACAACCCGGACACAGAACAGGTGGACGCATTGGTAATGGGTTCGACAATTTGTAGTTGTTCTGCTTGGTACTCCATCCAGGTATATAAGGAACCAGAACATCCGGGCCCAGTTCACCGGTGCGGCTGATTTCACCAGAGATTTTGCCTTTCACTTTTGAAGAATAACGTCTCGCGATTTCTTCAATGATGGGTTCGCCTTCTTCCAGTACCCAGACTTCTTCAAGTCCTTTCACAAACTCCTCGATCAGGGTTTCGGCAAAGGGATAATAGGAAATCTTGAGTATTGCATATTCAGGGCCATACTCTTTAGCATAGGCATAGCCGAGCCCACAGGTGATGATCCCTTTTTTCTGTCCATTCTTGAAAGTTTTGTTAAGTTTTGCCTCTTCTCCCCATTGTCTCAAACTTTCCTGTTTTGAGTTTAAATTTATATGACATTTCAAGACATTGCTTGGAACCGCAATCATGTTCGCGGGATCTTTTTGCAACGCAAGGGGGTTTTGCTTCCGTATCTTGCCTATCTCTACTGGCGAATAGGCATGGGAAATCCTTGTCACCGTTCGGAGCATTACAGGAAGTCCCGTTGTCTCTGATAACTCAAAGGCCATAATTGTCATGTCCTTGGCTTCCTGTGAATCGCTCGGTTCAAGGCATGGTATCTTTGCAAATTTCGCGAAAAACCGTGAATCCTGTTCGTTCTGGGAAGAATAAGCCCCCGGATCATCAGCGACTGCCAGGACCAATCCTCCTTTTATCCCCAGATACGCGGCAGTCATGAGGGGGTCTGACGCGACATTTACACCAACATGTTTCATGGAACAAAGCGCTCTTTTACCTGCATAGGAAGCCCCAATTGCAGTTTCCAACGCCACTTTTTCATTGACCGCCCATTCCGCGTCTCCGTCGAAATGACGGGCAATGTATAGTAATATTTCTGTAGCAGGGGTTCCGGGATAGCTTGTTGCCAGAGATATCCCTGCTTCTATGGCACCTCTTCCGATTGCATCATCACCTGAAAGTATGTCCCTGTTCATTTGATCTTGTTTCACCTCAGAATATTCCTTTAAAGTTAATTTGCAAGCTTATTTTATAATTTACCTTAATTTACTTTCAATAAGAATGATACTTGTTGGGCAACCCTTCAGTTGCGGCTTATGGTTAAAAGTCTCAACCGGATAATTGCATATTGGATTTATCAGGTTTCTAATTAGGAGAATAATGGTTTAGAATATTTGCACAATGAAAGGAATTATTGATTTCCACACTCATGCCTTTCCTGATGATTTATCAGAGAGGGTGATCAAAATGCTCGAAGACGAAGGAGGCATTAACGCTTGTCTTGACGGTAAAATATCCTCCCTGCTCTCTTCCATGGACAACAGCGGGATTGAAAAAAGCGTGATCTGCAATATTGCCACGAAACCATCACAGTTCGATTCCATCCTGCAATGGTGCAAGAAAGTCAGATCTGAAAGAATTATTCCCTTTCCTTCTTTTCATCCGTATGACCCGGCATTCAAGGACAGGATTGATGAAATAAAGCATGAGGGATTTAAAGGCATCAAATTCCACCCCTACTATCAGGATTTTACCATTGATGAAGAAAGGCTCCTCCCGGTTTATAAAAAAATATCAGACGAGAACCTGATTCTTGTTATGCATACCGGGTTTGATTTTGCTTTTCCGCAAACAAGAATAGCGGACCCGGAGAAAATTATCGCTGTTGTTCAGAGATTTCCTGCACTGAAATTTATCACGACACATCTCGGCGCATGGAATCTGTGGGAAGAGGTCGAGCAATTATTACTCGGGGAACCTGTTTACATGGAGATATCATTCTCCCTTGAGTTTCTGGATGAAACCGTCAGGAAAATCATCTCTCAGCACCCTCCGGAATATGTTCTTTTCGGCACGGATTCTCCGTGGACGGAACAGCAGAAAACACTTGCTTTATTACGGGGACTGCACCTTGGAGAAGAAAAAGAAGAACTTATTCTGCGGGAAAACGCCATGAAACTGCTCAATTCTGTTTGAACATTGGTTACTGCTTTTTGGTTATCTTGTATATAAATGCCAGTATTTCGGCGACGGCCTTATAAAGTTCAGGCGGGATTTCCTGATAGAGATCAAGCGCCGAGAGCATTTCGGCAAGTTGCGCATCCTCCCTGATCGGAACCTGATGCTCACGTGCAATCATTAGAATTTTTTCCGCAATGGTTCCCTTGCCTTTGGCAACAAGTTTTGGGGCTGAATCCTTTCCCTTCTGATATTTAAGGGCAGCGGCTTTTTTGGGTTTTTCCTTCATGCCTTGATATTGATGAGGTTGTCAGGCGGCAGATAATTCCCCGGTTCTTCCATTAAACTATCCTTACCGAGCACATGCACTGACCTGAGATTCAGTCCCTTTTCCCTGAAGATGTCTTGCAGGGCATCCATATTCGAACCAAGGAGTGTATTGAATGCATCATTATCTGTTCTGAAGGCCAGATAAAAATCACTGTTTATCATCAGAACGTTTATTGTTAATTGTCCAGTGTCTTTCAGGTCAAGCTGTATCCTGCAGGAGCAGGAATCTTCTTCTGCATCACGGTATCCTTTCTTGAAAGTAATATCTCCGTCTTTCAGTTCTTTCCACGGCAGAGAAGGGAACATCTGAAAAAAACCTTTCTGTTCAAACCCATCCTGAACAATGGTTTGCAACTGGGCCCTCAGTTCTTTCGGGAATAAATCTGTTTCAAATTGCAAAGATCCGAGAATTCTGCCGGCAAATGAAGTGATGTCTTTTTCTCCCACGCCTTCTTTCAGGAATTTGCTGAAAATATTCTGGATAAGACCCTGCATCCTGTCGCTTTTTCCGTGATATGCGGCAAGTTTCGTTGCGGGTGCATCTTCATACCCCATAAAATGGAGTGTAAGTTCAGCCCCTGTCCTGTCTTTGGCAAGTACCTTGAAGAACGCGGCGGCATCTTTTTCCAGCGGGATATTAGTCCTGGCAGTTATAGTGCTGCCTTTTATTTTAAGGGTTATACCGCCGGTCGCGAGAACATCAACAATCTCAGCCCGGATTATTTCTCCGAGCCTGAGGGGGATTGCCTGCCCAAGGGGCTTAACAATCAGAATTTTGCTGTCAGCCGCTGAAATATCCATAGATGCTGGTTATTTCATGTATATCAGTTTTCTCATTTATTCACAGTTTACCACGAACCGGACATCGGTTTCTCCTTTGTCAGGGATTAATCTTTAATTTTTATGATTGAACTGAGAGCTGAAGATTTTTGTTCATTGCGCATTCCAAAAAATTGACAAAAAGATGGAAAGTTGACGTGACTTCAGAGAAAATGCTTAATAATCAGGCATTTCAATCTGGCCCTGAACTTGCTAAACCGTTAATGAGATGAAATATGACAAAGAGATATCAGCTTCCCCCTCCTTTCTTTTCCTATACTGGCACAGGATGGTTTTTGGCAAGGCCATCCTGTGCAGTCTTTTTTCAATGAAGAAGCAGGAGATTCCGGGCCGCCGGTTTTTACAGGGATATCTTATGTTTGTCCTGACGTGCCAGCCCGCAGACAGCTATACGATGAGGTTGCATTATTTGCGCAAAAAAGGATTGGTCGGGGAAAGTCTTAAAGTTTTTCTTGAGAATGCCGATTAAAAAGACAGAATATTTCCGGATGATATGAACCGGAAAAATAGAACAGGAGGTTTGAAATGAAGCTTCAGGATCTATCATTAAAATGGAAAACAACGATTCCTATTATAATTGCTATTGCCTTCGGAGTAATTGCGACCGTCGTTGTTACCGGTGTATCGACCAAAAGGATTGTCTTTCAGGAACTGAAAAGTTCAGCGCTGCCCGGATACCGGGACTCTGCGTTGAATGCCATTGTTAACATGATGGCAGACCCAAAGACCTATGCGGAAAAGCGCGGGAAATATGTTGAGCAGTTAAAGCAGACCGCGGGCCTCAGGATTATCCGGTCGGATGCAGTAGACCGGAAATACGGCAAGGGCAGCCCTGATACATATCCCTCTGATGACGCCGAGCGTTCGGTTGTTGCCAGGGGCGTTGAAAAGATCACTGTTGAAAATGGTGAAATACGCGCTGTATATCCGTATATTGCCAAATCAAACCTTATGGGTACAAACTGTCTCTCATGCCATCAGGTGAAGGAAGGTGATGTCCTCGGCGCTGTAAGTATGAAGCTGCCGGTCAGCGCGGCCCTGAGCAGGGTCCACTGGCTTCAGTTGCTCTATTTAAGCCTTGGCATCATGGGCATCTTCGGTGCGGCGATTATTATTTTCCTGGTATTCAGAATAACTCACAAGCCGCTGCTGGAAGTAACTGAAAAGATTGGTCATATAGGCGCTGGAGACCTGAGGGTTGAAGTGGATTACAAAAACAAGGATGAAATCGGCGAGCTCGTTCAGAATATGAACAAAATGGTTGGCACCATCAGCGGTATGATAGACAGTACCCTTGTGAGCGCCAACAATGTCGTATTCTCGGTGGATGTGCTGCGGACAAGGGCTGAAAAGACGGCAGAGGGAGCGAGAAGCCAGTCCAGCCAGGTAACACAGATTGCGACGGCAGCAGAAGAGATGAGCCAGACGATTACGGATATCGCGCGGAACGCCTCAATGGTTTCCGATACCTCCAGCGAGGCAATGACAATAGCTGAGGAAGGAAAAAATGTGGCCGACGGTGCTGTGGATACCGTGAACCGTGTATTTACTTCTACGGTTGAGCTTGCCACGATGATAGAGAAACTGAATAACAGCGTTGGAGAAATCGGTGATATCGTAACGGTTATCAAGGATATAGCGGACCAGACTAACCTTCTCGCGCTGAATGCCGCGATAGAAGCGGCGAGAGCGGGTGAACAGGGAAGAGGTTTTGCCGTTGTTGCTGATGAGGTGCGCAAGCTGGCTGAAAGGACAATCAAGGCAACCGCCGAAATATCAGAAAAGATCAATACGGTGCAACATGAATCTTCCCAGACGACGAAGTCAATGGGCGAGGCATCCAGCGAGGTTTCCAAGGCAACCGATTATATCAAGCAGGTGGGGAGCTCGCTGAACCAGATAGTGGGCGCTGTCCAGAGGGTGCGTGACCAGATAACCCAAATTGCAGCAGCGGTTGATGAGCAGTCTGCGGCATCAGAAGAAGTTGCCCGGAATATCGAAAAGACATCTGCCATCACAAAGGAAATGGATCAGATGTCAGGTGATGTCATGCATGAAGTGCACGGTATGATAAATATAGCGGAAGCTCTGCGGAATTCAACCGTGGGATTCAGGACACGGGGCAAGGAAGCAATGGCATTCGAACTCGCAAAGACAGAGCATAAAGTCCTTGTTGGCAAGGTTTCAACATGCCTCAAGGGCGGCGTTCGGATGGATACATCACAGATACCTGACCATCATACCTGCAGGTTCGGCCACTGGTATGATGCTGAAGGAGGAAAGAAATACGGCCATCTGCCAAGCATGAAGGCAATCATTGCGCCGCATGAAAGACTCCATTCCCTCTCAAGGGAAGCGGTATCAGGTCATAATGCGGGGAGTCTGAACGGTAATACTGAAAAGGTTTTTTCTGAAATAGAAACATTGTCAAAGCAGGTTGAGGAACTCTTTGAAGGAGTCAAGAGAGAAATACAGGGAGCAAAGGCATAGCCGGCCCTGTGACCCCAAAAGGAGAATGAAATGAACACAGTAACCATTGAGACAGAAGAGAACGAAGCTGTGGAGAGCCTGCCCGCAAAGAGAGACCTGGCCAGTGATATATTGCAACTGGTCAGTTTCAGGCTTGGAGATGAAGAGTACGCAGTGGATATACTAAAGGTCCAGGAGATTAACCGTATGGTGGAAATAACTGTTATACCGAATACTCCTGCGTATTTTGAAGGTGTAATCAATCTCAGGGGCAAGGTGATCCCTGTAGTGAATCTGCGGAAGAAATTCGGCCTGGAGACAAAGGAACCCGATTCGCAGACCCGTATTATGGTTATCAATGTGGGAACAACAATCGGCCTTATTGTGGATTCAGTATCGCAGGTATTGAGAATAAAAGCCGAGACGATTGAGCCTCCGCCGGGTATTGCCGCCGGGCATGGCTCGGAATATATTATGGGGATTGGAAAACTTGATGACAGGCTGTTGATACAACTGGATCTGGACAAGGTGCTCGGAAATGGAGAGCTTCGCGGCGGACCTCGGTTGAGCAGTCATTGAAAGGAAGCCCGGATTTCATGAAATGGGTTGCTCAGCTGGCAGGCAATATGGCATTCCTGAAGCGGTTCTCGCGGGGGCATGAAGATGCCCCCCGGAATCAGGATATTGAAGATGTCGGCTATGAGGCATATTGTCAGAATCAGGAGGTATTTTCATCAGGGGTTAAATCACCCGAACACAACAAGAGCATCTCCCGGAAATCTGTCCGGAGGTAATTGTGGTTTCGATGAGTACGAACAACGTCGGTGAATATATAAGGGGGATGAACGACCTCTCGACAGTCCCGGCCCTGCTTGCGAAAATTCTTTCAGTTGTCCGCAATGAAATGTCCTCGCCGAAAGATCTGTTTAAGCTGGTTTCCCATGACCTGTCGCTTGCGGAAAAGGTTGTCCGCGTTGCAAATTCCGCGGTATTCGGCCACTCCGGTCAGATAAACAATATTGATCAGGCGATCATGTTTCTCGGATATGACAGGATCAAGTCCATAGCAGTTGGCATGACGGTTATGGACTTTTTTCCGGTCAAAAGCTCATTCAATATCAAAAACCTCTGGCTGCACGGGTACGAGGTTGCGCTTATTGCACAGACACTCTCCGAACTGATTTGCATGACCTGCCCGCGCGAATGTTTTCTTTCCGGACTGCTTCATGATATCGGCAGAATCATATTTTTCCGTATGGATAATGAAAAATATCTTGAAGTGAAAACCACAAAAGATATGCTGGAAAGGGAAACAGAGGTTTTCGGGTTGACCCACGCCGAAGCCGGCGCACTGTTTACGTCGCACCATGGAATGCCCCAGGAGATTATTTCTTCAATAAAGTACCACCACACACCATCACAGGCAACCGAATACAAGGATGCCGTGTCAATAGTAGCTCTTGCTGAAGCTCTGTCGCGCAGGCTCAGTCCGATGTCGGAAAATGACGGGATATGGACAGAAGAGCATGACGCCCTGATGATGGAATTTCAACTGAAAGATGACGACCTGCTTTTTATAGGAGACCGTTTTTGTGCGGCACGGGTGGATATACATGATTTCTTCAATTCTTAAGAATATCCGCCTTCTTCTACAGGCAATAATAGGCACGATACTTGCTTATATTATTAATAGATTGATTAACAGATATTCCTGAAAAGCAAGGAGATAAAATAACATAAAATGACAACAAACCTGAACCTCTCAGCGCTTGAACTGCCGGCTGTGCCATTGGTTGCCACAAAGGTCATGGATATGGTCAGCGACCCCAATACGTCACTGAATGAACTCCATAAAGTCATAATATCAGACCAGGCGCTTACATCGAGATTATTGAAAGTTGCGAATTCTTCCTTCTATGGAGCCCGTCATCAGGTTGACACTATTTCAGAGGCAATTGCCATCATGGGATTGAACACCCTTAAAAACATTACACTTGCTGTTTCAACCCGTGAGGTGTACAAGAAATTCGGAATCATAGAGCAAAAACTCTGGGAGCACAGTATCGGCGTATCCATTGCTGCCGGGATGCTGGCTGATTACGGCTCAACTGTCAAGAAAGAAGAAGCGGTTATCGCAGGGCTTCTCCATGATATAGGAAAAGTCATCATGAACAACCATGACCAGAATAATTTCTCATTGCTGTTGGAGCGGATACATGAAGAGAAGGTTGCGTTTTCATCCATAGAAAAGGATTTTTTCGGATTCGGTCATGAAGAAGCAGGGTATATGCTTATGAACAAATGGGGCTTTCCGCATATGCTCTGCGAAGTTGTACGCAATCACCATAATTGCATACTGGATGAAGCCATTCAGGCAGCTTCCAGTTCGCGCATTCTTTGCGCGACCATTGCGTTGGCGGATGCCATTTGCGTGAAACTTGGCGTGGGATACAAAGATCCCATGCCGGAACTTTATCTCGGTGAAGGGGCACTGAAGAAGGTCCTCGGAATTCCGGATGACGATTTCAGCGAGATAAGCGAGGCCTTCAAAATGACCTACATCCGGGAAAAAATGTTTTTTACGGCTTAAGAGATGCCTGTTGAACCTGCAAACAGGGTGTACGAAGTCCCCGTGGTAAAACGGGAAGAGGGTGTGGGAACGCCGCCGAGAAGGAAGCCGAAGCCTAATAAGAAAGAAGAAAAAAAGGAATCAGGAAGAAAGATAGATATAAAGGTGTAGGGTGCTGAAAGAAATATTCAAATCCGCCGAAAAAGGGAAGGCGTCAAAAGAAAGAGAGCTGCTGAACGCCGAGCTTGTTGAGATACAGGAAATCGCTGACCTTATTTTCAGGCGGCTTGAAGAAAAAATACAAACGGTTAAGGCACTGGAAGCAGCAATTGACAAAAAAATAGCAGCGCTTGAAGAACTCAACCGGAACGTTGAATCTGCCTTGAAGGCGTCTTCGAAGATAGACCGCAGGCATGAAGTCCTTGAACTGAAGAAAAAGGGTTTGAAAATTGACGAAATAGGAGGTATCCTTGACATGCCTGCCGGTGAAGTCGAACTCATTCTTAACCTCAATTGACTTTTTTGCTGCCGGTCTTGCTGCAAAAAATATTTTATTCCCCTCAAATGCCCTGTCACCCTGAAAACTGACCATATGGAAGGGCATGGTTCGACAAGCTCATCATTAACATATTAATCTTAAGTAGAGTCTGTCCATAAAGTCGCCAGTTGAGCCGTCATTCCCGCAGTCTGTTGGGCGGGAATCCAGTCTTTTCAATAAGATATGGATGCCCGGCTACAAATTTCGGGCATGACAAAAACAAAAATCGCAGTTTATGGACAGACTCAAATTAATCTCCAAATGCGTATGCTTCTATTCGGCAAAACCTGCCAGGCCCGGAAATATTTTCCTGCTGTGGACAAGGAATATTCAAAAATTGCAGCCTCATACCCGTTCTCCAATCTTTAAATTAACCCGGAGACTGCCAGATAAAGCCAGTATTTAATGGTTCCTATTGACATTCAAGCAATTTATCTGTGCGTGACTGTCGAATGTTTTTTTATCTGGCATCAAGTTTGCTTATATATTTGCACGATGAATAAAGGAATCTATATAGCGCTCTCTGGTGCAGTCCTGAAAAACAATCAGATGGATGCCATAGCGCAAAACCTCGCGAACGCAAATACAATCGGGTACAAGAAGGATACTCTTTCATTCAAGGACTATCTCCTCCCAAAAGATCCGTTAAGCCCGCAGCCGGAAGGGAGAGTCATGAGCAATAATTCAGTAACAAAGACCGACTTTTCCAGCGGCAGCATTATCAGGACAGGAAATCCGCTGGATGTTGCGATTCAAGGCGACGGATTTATCACACTGGAAGGAGGCCGTTATACACGGCGGGGAGATCTGAAAAGGGATGGTCAGGGATATCTCATTACTAATAACAACACAAAGGTTCTTGGCAATAACGGAGCAATCCGGTTGCCTGACGGCATGGTCCACATAAGCGAGTCAGGAGATATCTCTGTGAACGGTGAGCGGATCGACACCCTGCAGGTTGTAGATTTCAAGGACAAAAATTCTCTAAAAAAACTTGGGGACAGTATCTTTACCGCTGTTGATGCACCTGTCAAATCGACAGCTACGCTGAAGCAAGAATATGTTGAAACTTCCAATGTGGACGTGGTCAGGGAAATGGTAAGGATGATAAGCACCCTGCGTGATTTCGAATCATACCAGAAGGCAATCCAGGCATATGAAGAAGCAGCGGCAAAAATGTCAAATGAAATGCTTAGGCTTGGCTGAGAAATGCTAAATAACAACCGGAGGTCAGTATGCTAAGGTCATTGTTTATTGCAGCTACAGGGATGGAGGCGCAGAAGCTGAATATTGATGTCATTGCCAATAATCTTGCCAATGTGAACACCGTCGGATATAAAAAGAGCAGGTCTGATTTCCAGGAACTTATCTATCAGGATCTGAGGACTCCAGGCGCGACGTCAGCCGAAGGAGCGCAGATACCTTCGGGTATTCAGGTGGGTCTCGGCGTTAAGCCTGTTGCTGTTTCAAAGGTATTCCTGCAGGGCGATTTTGTGCATACCGGGAACAACCTTGATCTTGTTATTGAAGGAGAAGGATTTTTCCAGATATCGATGCCTGACGGAACCGCTGCATATACGAGGGCGGGAGCCTTCAAGATTGACAGCGAGGGCAGGATTGTAAATTCTGACGGATACACCCTTGAGCCTGGGATTACCATACCCGCGAATACACAGAACATAACCGTGGGTTCCGACGGTAAAATAACAGTCCTCCAGGCCGGGAGTTCAACTCCAACAGAGATTGGCCAGATTGAACTCGCGCGCTTTACCAACCCGGCCGGATTGAAATCCGCAGGTAAAAACCTTTACACAATAACGGCTGCATCCGGCGAAGCGGTAACCGGCAATCCCTCTGCAGAAGGGCTTGGTACTATTGCGCAGGGATTTCTTGAGATGAGCAACGTGAACGTTGTTGAGGAACTGGTAAATATGGTTGTCAGCCAGAGGGCGTATGAAGTTGCCTCAAAAGCAGTTCAAACGTCTGATGATATGCTGCAGATCGCAAACAATCTGAAAAGGTAAGCAACTGAAGACGGGATGAGCGAAAAAAATGAAAGATAAAAGCAGAAGTCAGAAATATGACGGTGGAATCCGGGAGAAGTTTTTCCTCGGGGTTGTATTTGCCTGCTGCGTATTTGTTATTTTCGTTTCTGCCGCGGGTGCTGCGTCTCAGGATATCGCTGAAGTCCTGAAGAATTATCTGAGAAGCAATTACCCATGGCATGAAATTGAAATCTCGAATCTGGTTGTTACCGGGGATATGACGACAGGCGTGCCTGAGAATATCATGATCGAAAAAGGGCCTCCCGGCAAAACGGTTTTTTCCATTGAATACAGCGATGGCAGAATGATCAAGGCATCGGCACAGGTCAGGGCCTTTGAACAGGTTGTTGTTGTCAGGCGGGGTCTGGGCAAAGGCCATACACTTAGGGACGACGATGTATATTCCACGGTAATGGATATTTCCAGAATACCCAAAAGTGCCGTTAAAAACCCTGAATCTGTTATTGGAAAACAGTTGGCGCGTTCAGTTGTGCCAAACATGACCCTGGTGGAAGCGATGGTAATCACTACGCCTGTTGTGAAAAAAGGCCGCAGGGTTGCTCTCGTAGTGGAATCACCGGTATTCAGTATTACCGCGCCAGGTGAAATCAGGGAGCATGGTCAGATTGGCAATCATGTGAAGGTTATGAACCTCGCGTCGAAAAAGATAGTTACCGGGCTGCTTATTGATGAGAGTACCGTAAAAGTGGAGTTTTGAGATGAAAATCTGCGGTAGAACAAAAATCAAAAACATAATCGTTTCAGTCTGTTTCCCGGCTTTTGTTTCCTGTTGCCTTTTCCTTTTGACCTCCTGCGCAACTACTCCGGAACTTCCGCCCCATCCCCCGAAATACATTACTCAGGAGGCAAGGAATGATCAGTCACTGTCAAACTCGCTCTGGCGCGATACAGCAAGCCTGTATGAGGATGTAAAGGCGAGGAGGCTTAATGATCTGGTAACTATCAAAGTAGTGGAGAGCATTACCGGGTCAGGCAAGGCTGATACATCTGCCGGGAGGGATTCATCCATTGAAGCTGGTGTGGATGCCTTCTTTGGCGCCCCGCTTAACCTGAACCTGAATAATCTGTACGGACGCGGCAAGACTTTCTCTCCAAGCGTTAAGGGCTCGATGAAGGATGATTTTAAAGGAACAGGGGAAACTACAAGGGAAGGAAGGCTTGTCGGGACCATTACGGCGAAGGTCGTGGAGGTTATGCCTAACGGGATTCTTGTTCTTGAATCCCGCAAGGAGATAACCATCAACAATGAAAAACAGATACTGGTTCTTCGCGGAATGATAAGGCCTGAAGATATTGCCACGGATAATACTATTATGAGCAACAGAGTTACCGATGAACAGGTCTACTTTGTTGGAGACGGGGTTGTTCAGGACAAACAGAGTCAGGGATGGCTTGTCAAAATACTGGATACGGTATGGCCATTCTGAAAATAATGAAATGCGAGAAGGTGTATGTGGAAAGCTTGAAAAAAGTCAGATACTTTTCCCTTGTTCTTTGCATTATGCTTTCTATTGCTTTTTCCTTATCCGATGCCGCATACGCTGAAAGGATAAAGGACATTGCAGGTTTTGAAGGCGTGCGGGATAACCAGATTATCGGATACGGACTTGTCGTTGGCCTGAATGGAACCGGGGATACCGGCCTTGCTACCATGCAGAGCATTGCAAACATGATCCAGAGGATGGGAATGACCATCAGGCCAGTTGACATGAAGGCGAAGAATGCAGCGGCAGTCATTGTTACTGCCAATTTATCACCTTTTCCAAAGCCGGGCACCAGGGTTGATGCCCTGGTATCCACAATTGGAGATGCCAAGAATCTACAGGGTGGAACTCTCCTCCTTACCCCTCTGAAAGGCCCTGACGGCAAGGTTTATGCCCTTGCCCAGGGCCCCCTCTCCATTGGCGGATTTGCAGGAGGAAGCGGAGGAACAACGGTTCAGAAGAATCACCCTACTACCGGAAAGGTCCCGGATGGAGTAATTGTGGAACGTGATATCCCGTTTCTTCTTGGAAACGGAAGCGAGATAAAGCTGTTCCTGCGCAGTCCTGATTTCACTACTGCATCAGGTGTCGCTGGAAGGATAAATGAGGTCCTGCAATATGCATACGCATCGACTATTGATCCTTCAGCAATCAGGGTGAATATTCCCCCGGCGTACAAAGGCCGCGAGGTAGAGCTGATAACCCTCATTGAAGGGATTGATGTCACTGTAGATATGCCTGCAAGGATAGTGATCAATGAGAGGACAGGCACCATTGTTATTGGTGATAAGGTAAAGATTGTGCCGGTTGCTATTGCACACGGAGACCTTACCATTGAGATCAAGACAGATTATAAAGTATCGCAGCCGCTTCCCTTTGCTCCGAAAGGTTCTGAAACGGTAGTTGTGCCTGAAAAGGAGGTGTCCGTGAAGGAACAGAAGGCGTTTCTTACTGAGGTCTCAGGGGCGACTCTCGGTGAAATCGTAAGGGCGCTCAACGCGCTTGGGGTAACTCCACGTGACCTTATCTCTATCCTTCAGGCCTTAAAGGCAGCCGGCGCGCTCAGGGCTGAACTAGAAATTATATGAAGATTGGGCAGGAAATATCTGCGCCTCATATAAATCTTGAGGCACTGAAGGGCAGAAATGACCCGGAGGCAATAAAGGCAGCAGCAAAAGAGATTGAGTCCCTTTTCGCATATGAACTGGTAAAGGCAATGCGGGCTACTTCCAGTACCGGATCAGACAACAGCCTTGGCAAGGATGTGTATATGGGCATGTTTGATATGGAACTTTCAAAGTTGCTTGCCGAGAGAGGTCTTGGATTACAGGATGTTCTTCTTAGGGGGTTGAACCGGAATAATTATGGGCAAAACGTCAAATCCATGACGACGCCGCTTACAGATAAAAAACAATCCATTAATCCTGATTTAGCACAGAGACCGTCTGCGTTGCCTGTTGACGGTATTGTCAGTTCACCCTTTGGTATGAGAAAACACCCTGTGCATGGGGATGTTAGATTCCATCATGGTCTGGATATAGCGGCTCCAGATGGAACTGATATCTTTCCGGTCAGGAACGGCAAAGTCATATTCAGTGGCCAGCAGCCTGGTTATGGAAATGTCGTTGTTGTTGACCATGGAGACGGTTTCATCAGCAAGTACGCGCATAACAAAGTTAATATGGTCCAGGAAGGAGAGGACGTGGACTTTAATACTATTATCGGGCAGGTAGGCAGCACCGGAACCTCTACAGGACCGCATCTCCATTTTGAAGTGCGCTATCAGGGAAACCCGGTCAATCCTGTCCAGATGATGGCTCAGAAATAGGATAGCGGGGCAGGCATGAAGATACTAAAGGATTATACTGGAGATTCCGATAAGAAAATTGAAAGATTCCGGGACAGGTGCCGTTAAATGACGGGGCTGCAGGTAAGCAGTGGTCATTTGCCGGTGCATTTACCGGAAAAGGAGGTCGGAATGAAGATACATGGTAATAAGCCTCCTGAGAATCAGGATGTCAGCAATCTGAATACTCAGAAGGTAAGCAGGGCGACAGGAAAAGAAAAAGCAGCTCCTGCCGCAAAGACGGGAACAACCGACAGGGTTGAAATCTCGGAAAAGGGCAGGGAAATAGCTGAGATGAGGGCTGCGGTCAACCAGCTCCCTGACATAAGGACGGACAAAGTGAATACGGTCAAGGAGGCAATTGATGCGGGTAATTATAAGGTGGACCCGCTGAAGATCGCGGAGAAGATGCTTAAAGGCATATGAGTATTGTCGAGAACATAAAGAATATCCTTGCGGAACAGACCGGGAGCTACCGTTCATTGCTGGCAATTCTCGAGAGGGAAAGGGACAGCCTGATTCACATGAATATAGCTGAAATTGAAGCCCTGTCAAAGGAGAAGGACACTGTTGTTCTGAAGATAAGGCTCCTCGAAGAAGAGAGAATACGTCTTATAGGGAAATACATGAACGAACAGGGAATAACGGGCGATGTCAGCCTTCAGAAGATTTATGAAATGACAGGGGACAACTTTTTCAGCATGCTGAAAGTTCAGCTGCTCTCGGTCTTGCAGGGTATTCTGGAACTGAATGAATTCAACAGGATACTGATTGAGCGCTCACTCAGTTTTGTAAAGAACTCTATGAACTTTCTCGATTCTTTTGGCATGGATTTGAAGCAGAAAAATACCGGAGTTATTCTTTCAAGGGAGATTTAATTGCCGCTATTTGGTTTATTCGATATTGGTAAATCAGCGCTCTTCGCCAGTCAGACTGCATTGAGCGTAACGAGCCATAATATTGCCAATGTCAACACCCCCGGATACACCAGACAGGATGTTGTTTTTAAAATCGCGAATCCTGAAAACATGCATGCCGGTTCTCTGGGGAGGGGTGTGACAGTTTCATCAATAAAGAGACAGTATGACAGATTTATCCAGTCCCAGCTGCTGGGGCAGCACCAGAATTATGGAAAGTCGTTTGCGATGAACCAGACACTGGGGCAGGTGGAGCAGGTGTTTAATGAAGCGCAGGGCATGGGTATTGCGACAGCGCTTTCTGAATATTTGAATGCGTGGAACGATGTCTCTGCAAATCCTGAAGGATATACCCAGCGGGTTGTGCTGCTCCAGAAGGCAAACGCTCTTGTCACGAATGCGAAGCAGATGGAGAGAGGGATTACGGACAGCCTTAAACGTTCAAATGAGGAAATAAAAGGGATTGGCGACCAGATCAATTCCATTGCTTCGCAGATAGCGGATATCAACGGCTCAATAGTTCAGGCTGAGTCAGGCTCGGGTTCCGGAAATGCGAATGACCTCAGGGACCAGAGGGACTCCCTTCTGAATGATCTTGCGGAGCTTGTGGATTTCTCCACATATGAAGATGCAAATGGAGCCATCACTGTTACAGTGGGAATGCGCAGCCTTGTTTATGGAGAGAATACCAATACATTTTCTACCCGGATGAATACGGATGGTTTCAGAGAGGTATATCTTGCAGGAAGCAATATAACCTCATCCGTTCAGAAAGGCAAACTGGGAGGCCTCATCGGAGTCCGTGATAATGTAACATCCAATATACTCCATGATTTCCGGAAATTAGTCGCATCACTGATAAAAGAAACAAACCAGGTGCACAGCGCGGGATATGGGCTTGATGCTTCCACTGGGAATAATTTCTTCAATTCCCTGCAGATAAATACGAGTGGATCTTCAGACAACGCGTCGGTAACCTCGGCTTCCATAACGAATATGGCGGCCCTTACCCTTGATGAATATGATGTTACTTTTGATGCTGCAAACAATTATTTTGTCCATAACAGACAGACAGGTTCTCTTGTTACATCAGGGGCGTACGTCTCAGGTGGAGCTATTGCTTTTGATGGTATCCAGGTGGCGGTTTCAGGGACGGTAAACGCTGCTGATCATTTCACCGTCAGCCCTCTTGAAGGCGCCATCGCAAACTTCGGGGTTGCCGTTTCAGACCAGCAGAAGATAGCAGCATCATCGTCGGGTTCCGGTCTGCCGGGAAACAATGCAAACGCAATACAGATCGCAGACCTTTTTAACAGTTCAATCACAGATCTTGGGGACACCGGGTTTATGGATTATTACCAGGGTATTGTTTCGAACGCGGGAACCCTGAGCAGGGCGGCATCAAACAGCCTTCAATTTGACGACAACCTCCTTGCGGAAATCAGTAACAGACGTGATTCAGTTTCCGGAGTCTCGCTGGATGAGGAAGCCGCAAATCTTATCAGATATCAGCGTTCTTATGAGGCCGGGGCAAGGATGATAAAAATAACTGACGAACTTCTGCAGACAATACTGAACCTGTAATCCAAAAAAGGAATTGATACCTTGATGAGGGAGAGATAACATGAGAGTCACATCACAAATGGTATATAATCAGCTCAGGAGGGCACTACAGGGCAACCTTTCGGAACTGGCAGAAAAGAATACCCGCCTCTATACAGGGAAAAAGATAGACAAGCCTTCTGATGATGTTATAGGCATGATGAATGCCATGGGCTACAGGGTAAGCATCAGCGGAAACGAACAGTACCAGCGGAATATTAATGAAGCTAATACAAATCTTGAATTATCAGGCACTGTTATGAAATCCCTCGCTGACGGACTGCTCAAGATGAAGCAGCTTACCTCGACCGGCAGCGACGCGCAGTCACAGGAAAACCGTGACAGATATGCGCAGGAGGCTGCGGGGTTAAGAGATTTTTTCCTTGGGTTATCGAATACGAAGGCTGGAAACCGCTATCTTTTTTCAGGATATCAGAGCGACCAAAAGGCGTTTGTCTATAATTCGGTTACCCATGCCTATGATTATCAGGGAGATCTTGGTGAAATAAAGGTGCCTGTTGATAAAGGCGCGGATGTTTCCATCAATATTCAGGGAAGCCGGGCGTTTAGTTTTAAGGTCAGCAGCGAAATGCCTGCAAAGCTTGCTGATGGTACACCCGTAAGCACTTCCCAAACAACTGATCCTTCAACCGGAATCACGACAACAACAATCGAGATCGGTAATGCCGGCGACCCTGCCCATGATACCTTTTCTTTCTCAAATATAATGGATTTGACCAATGTCATGAGTTACGCATGGAAATACCAGGACATTGACGGTACCGCTCTTCATTCCAATTCTGGCACCAACGAGCTAATGGCGCTGCACAGGATTATGGCTCTTACAGTTCCTCTTGACAGTGCGCGCTCCCAGGCGCTGAACATGGAAGCGGAGGCCGGGATACGCCGGGTTCAGATTCGTGACCAGAACACGCGGCTGACCGCGACAAACCTAAATCTGAAAAACGCGCTTACTGCAACAGAAGATGCGGATATGACAGAGACTATAACAGATATCAAGAAAATAGAGGTTGCCCTGGATGCATTGAGGGCGTCTTCCGCAAGTATAATGTCGAAGTCGCTTTTTGATTTCCTGACAGCGGTTTAAAACAGCGGATTGCGGAAAACTGACTGACTACTGAATTATCTCGGACTGTAACTGCTTTCTGCCCTTCGGTGTCAGAAGCCCCCGGGCAAAGTTCAATTTTTTGACTCCAATATCTCCATAATCCCAAAACCCCTTTCTCAGGGTACAAAAAAAATGATTTCCTGTCTGATTAGAGGTGAAATCCACGATTTTCATCTGGCAAACTATTTGCATATAGTTTTGTACATATGGCTAACAGAAAAGTGAACCTCGATGATAACAAAGATATTTTGCCTTGTCCCTGTTTTGTAAAAAAAATCTCAAATCAGCATTTAAACTGGGATAGTGCCTATGAAAACTGTTCTCGCACTGATTGATCATCCTAATCTGGACTTAATAATCGGACCTGTTCTTATTAAACTGAGGGAACGGGGAATAAATACACTGGTTTTAGTTGCCGGTGCAGGAAGAGCTGATTATCTGGATATGGCAGGAATTCCATATCAGAAGAAGATGAATTTGCAAACGGATTTTTTCAGTATCGGCGGCAAAAAACTTTTTCTTAATGCAGCTGATCTGGCATATGCTGCCCATAAGCACGGTAGAAGGCTTGTTGAAATGTGCCGTGCTCAGGGTATCCCATCGCTTGCATTGGAGCATGGCACATTTTTCAATGTGCAGATGTATGAATCTGACCTGTTTGTTTCAGACAAAATGGCAATTATCGGGGATATTGAGTATGAAGAATACAAAAAACTCGGGGTTGCTTCAGAAAGGCTTGTAATTACAGGATTCCCGCCTTTTGACGAATTTTATACATATACCCAGAACAATCCATTCAGACAGGGGGACTATATTTTCATTGCCGGACAGAATCACGGACTTGTCAATGAAGATAAATCCCTTGGTCATAGACAGGTGATTGAACTTTTGAAAAAACTGTACCGGCTGCTTCATATCAGTTTCCCGGATCTTCCGATTGTCATTAAACCTCACCCTGCAGAACCATTTCATGGGACCGTGAAGCTTTACACGGACGCAATAGACAAGGATATGCAGGATTCAATAAAAGTCATTCGAGGCAAGAATGAAAATGTATCTTTAATTGCAAATTCTGCTTTTGTCGTGTCTTTTTCCCCGAGTGTTTTATTCGAGTCCATATTGCTGAAAAAAGCTGCCCTTGGTATTAATATCTACACTGTTGCAGACTGTTTTCACGAATCTGAGGCCTTTGGTGTGGAAATTCTTAACACTGACCATTCATCAATTATTCGTGATGTATCATCACAGCTTGAAAAACATCTTGAAAAAGTAAAACCTCTGATTTCCCAGCCGCTCAAGGTGACGGAAGGCTTCTTTGAAAAATATCTTTATAAGTTTGACGGAAGGGCTGCGGAACGGGTTGCGGATACAGCCATGCAAATGATGGATGAAATCACATACTCTGAAAATTATTTTGAAAAGGAGATTCTTCTCCCGGTTTTTAAAGAGATAGGTTATGAAAGATATCAGAGGCTTATGGGGATTGCTGAAGAAGCAAGGCTGAAGGACAGGGACAACTTTACAATACTTGATGTCGGAGGGTTTGACAATGCCCTGCGGAAATTTATTCCGGGAGCACGGTATTCATCATATAACGGATTTATCACCGGAACCCAAAGGGCTCCGTATGACGTTAATGCCTTTGATGTTGTTGTTGCCGCTGACGTTATTGAGCATGTGCAGCCCGGAGACAGGGAAGCATTTCTCTTTGAGCTGCTCAGAATTGCAAAACAGAGAGTTGTTTTTTCTTTTCCTACACCGGAGGCAAGGTTATTTGAGGACTTTATTCTAACGATTATGCCGGAACATAAATGGCTCCGGGAACATCAAACAGTAGGATTGCCGGCAAGGGAAAACGTTGACGGCATACTGAACACCGCCGGAGTGTCTTATACCGTAAAAACGAATCATAATCTTGCCTCATGGATATATTCTGTAATTTTTGACCATCTGAACATCAAGCAGGATGTAAAACAGCGGGTCAATGAATTTCTTCAGAAGCAATGCTTTGTAACAGATCAGGGGTCTCCTGCTTACCGGTATATCTATACTGTTGATATCCCTGAAGGCTTGGATAAACAAACCCTGTGTAAGCAGCGTGACGGTATATTGGTTCAGCCAGGAACCCCTAAGGTTTCAATTATTATTCCGGTCTTCAATAAATCTGAATATACCAGAAAATGCCTTGATGCCCTTTCCCGAACGACACAGGCTGAACTGTATGAACTTGTTATTATCGATAACGGGTCAACAGATGATACCTGTGAGATCCTGAAAAAACTGCCCGGAAATGCCAGGGTTATTTCAAACAAAAAAAATCAGGGGTTTGCCAGGGCCTGTAATCAGGGAGCGCTTGCTGCCGCCGGCGAATACATTCTTTTTCTGAACAATGACACTGAACCTAAACCCGGATGGTTGGAGCCCCTGATACGGGTGCTTGATACAAAACAGTCCGCTGCTGCAGCAGGCAGCAAGCTTCTTTTTCCGGACGGCACCATCCAGCATGCCGGGGTAATTACTTTTGATGACAAAAAACTTCCGGACCCTCTTGTCGCAAGACACATATACTATCAGAAGCCGGGAGATTTCCCGGACGCTAACCGCATGAGAACATACCAGGCGCTTACTGCAGCATGTCTCCTGGTCAGGAAATCCGCTTTTGAAGATGTGGATGGTTTTGACGAAGGATACTGGAATGGTTATGAAGATATTGATCTCTGTTTTAAGCTTAAAATGAAGGGATGGGAGCTTGTTTATCAGCCCGAAAGTGAGGTCATTCATCATGAATCCAAGAGCGGTCGGGAACGGTTTTCCAGGGTGCCTGATAATATCAAACGCCTTCATTCGCGGTGGCTTGGTAAAGTCAATCCGGACTTTATAATTGAAAAGGATGGTTCAGTAAGAAAATATGATAAAACAGCCGGGAGTTGTCCGGACCCCGGACTCAGTCAATCCGGAGTAGCGGACAATTATTTCCCGAACCCTGTACAAAAAGGGCTTGTCTCAATAGTTATCCTTACCTTCAACCAGTTGAAATATACAAGGGAATGTATAGAAAGCCTCATGAGACATACACCCGAGCCTCACGAGATTATCTTTGTGGACAACGGTTCAACTGATGGTACTGTAAAATGGCTCAGGGCGCTAGTTCAGGAGCATCAGAACTGTAAGCTTATCGAGAATCCGAAGAACCTTGGTTTCTCAAAGGGATGCAATCAGGGGATTCGCGCATCAGCCGGCGAATATATCCTTCTGCTGAATAATGATGTCATTCTTGCTGCCGGCTGGCTTTCCGGGATGCTTGCCTGCCACTCAAGTGCGCCTGATACCGGGATTGTCGGACCAATGACAAATAATATCAGCGGAATTCAGAAGATCCGCGATAATGGTTATTCCCGGGAACGCCTTGACGAATATGCTGCGAAATTCAGGGAGGCAAACTTCCGCCGCCGTGTTTATTCACGCAGGATAGTGGGATTCTGCATGCTTTTCACGCGGGAAGTAATTGAGAAAACGGGTCTGCTGGATGAAAGTTTCGGCACAGGAAACTACGAGGATGACGATCTTTGCCTCAGGGTGACGCTTGAGGGATACCGGAATGTAATAGCCGGTGACGTTTTCATTCACCACTATGGCAGCCGCAGCTTTGCGGGAAACAGGATTGACTATGGTTCAGCCATGGCCGGAAATAAAAAACTGTTTTCCGGAAAATGGAGCGGTGACATTACAAGTCCTGCAGGGAAGAAACTCATATCACTGAAGGCATTGGAAAGGGCTGATTATCTCAATCAGACAGGATTACATGAAAAAGCGGTTGGAAAATTCCTTGAAGCCATAAAACATTCTCCTTGTGACAGGAATATCTATCTGTCGTTTTCATCCATGCTGATTTCATTGAAACAATTCCGCAACGCTCTTGATGTGCTCAATGAAATGCCCAAAGATAAAGATGATCCTGAAAGTTTTGCGCTAACGGGGTATTGCAAGGACGGGATTGAATTATCTGATGAGGCGGCGGAATACCTTGAAAGGGCACTTGCTCTGGATGGCGCGTCGGCGCTGGCAATGAATCTGAAGGGGATTCTTTTTTATAAAAAGGGAATGAGAGAAGACGCGGAACAGTGTTTCAGGGCAGCGATGGGATATGATCCCGGTTATGGAGAACCCTATACGAATCTTGGTGTGCTCAAATGGTCGGAAGACGCGGGAGAAGATGCATTGGCCTTTCTGGAGAAGGGCTTTATTCTTTCTCCCAATGTTCCTGATATTGCAGAGGCCTACCATGCTTCAAGCGCTTCTCTCGGGGTTTTCAGCCGCGCAGAAAGTACGTTCCGTGATGCAAAAGCACTCTATCCATTCAACCGGAGAATAGCCTTCCTTCTGATTGATATTCTTATAAGGCATGGGAAAATCGCCGATGCCCTTCAGGAGATTCAAGAAGCAATAATAATATATGGAACCGATGAAGGGATGATCAATGCCGCGCTTGAGCTGAGGAAAAGGCTGGATGAACAGGCAGAAGGCGACGTGAATAAAAAACCCGCTGTTTCACTCTGCATGATCGTCAAAAACGAAGAAAAAAACCTTCCCAGATGTCTCGTCAGCCTGAAATCGCTTGTTGATGAAATGATTGTTGTAAATACCGGCTCAGCAGACAGGACAGGGGATATTGCGCGGATTTATGGCGCGAATGTATATGATCTGGAATGGAAGAATGATTTTTCAGAAGCAAGAAATTATTCGCTTTCAAAGGCAACCGGAGATTGGATACTGGTACTTGATGCGGATGAAGTTATTTCCCCGGCGGATCATCATGTCATTGCCGGTATAGTGAACAAAAAGGGCGGGAAGCGTGCGGCATACTCATTTACAACAAGAAACTATATCAACGACATGACAATGACAGGATGGACTGCAAACGGCGGTCTATACCCTGAAGAGGAAGCCGGCAGCGGATGGTATCCGAGCAGAAAGGTGCGTTTGTTTCCGCATGACAACCGTATACGATTTGAGAATCCAGTGCATGAACTTGTCGAGAATTCATTGCGTGGCACCGGCATAACAATAAAGGAAATCAACATACCAATACACCACTACGGCAAACTCAGCCGGGATAGAGTTATCTCAAAAGGAGAGGATTATTATAACCTAGGAAAGGTTAAGGTTGAGGAGTCAGGCGGTGATCTCCAGTCCATATTTGAACTCGCAGTTCAGGCAACGGAACTCGGGAGGTATGAAGAGGCAGCAGAATTGTGGCAGAATCTTCTGGATCTGAAGATGCCGGTTCCTCCAGCCTATCTGACAAGGGCATACCTGAATCTTGGGGGCGTGTATCTGCAGCTTGGCAAATATTCTGATGCACTTTTAATATCGAAAAAGGCGTTTAAACTTAACCCGGGAATAAAAGAAGCTGTTATTAATTATGCGCTTGCCGAGTTTTGCGCGGGTGAAATGAATAATGCAATAGCGGTTCTCGAGAACCTGACTGGCAGGGTTTCCGGGTATCCGCCTGCTTTGGCACTGCTTGCGGCCGCATATTCTGTAGAAAGCCGGAAAGAACGCGGATCTGAATGCTTTACTGAACTTTCGAAAACCGGTGTCAGCCCAGTGGTATATATCTTGGATTATGCAAAAAAACTTATTGCAGCAGGAAGAAAGGAACAGGCTATTGCCCTGCTGTCTGCTGCTGTTGGATTTGATATTCTGAATAAGGAAATACTGGAGCTTCTTGCAGCATGCTGCAAGGGATCGGACAATTGTGAACAGACAGCCGCCGGTTAATCAAATGCCGCAGCCGTTTGAAGTCCCTCCTTGTATATGCCTTATGCAAAATTACAGAAAATTATTTTATGCGTAATGTCCAGGAGCATCTGAACAAGGCCCTTCGTTATCATAAATCCGGAAGCCTGAAACAAGCTGAGCAGATCTACCGGGAAATTCTCGGGAAGTTTCCTGCAAACCCTGACGCAGCGTACTTCCTTGGAACGATTGCCGTTCAGACGGGACGGAATGATGAGGCAGTGGTTTTATTCAAGCAGGTAATCGATAGCAAAAAAAGGAACCCGCAAGCCTATACAAATCTTGCGGTTGCACTGCAAAACCTTGGGAGGAATGAGGAAGCATCAGCAGCCTGCCATAAAGCAATAAATCTGAACCCCGGGAATGTTACAGCGTTGAATACCCTTGGGAATGCCCTGAGGGGGATGGGGAAGCACGGCGAAGCGGTTGAATACTTTGAAAAGGCCATCGCTTTGAAACAGAACAGTGCTGAAGTGCATTTTAATCTCGCAAACACGCTCAGGGAGATGGATGAGCCTGAAAGGGCCATAAAAACCTATGTAAAGGTAATCGAAATCAAGCCTGATTTTTGTGAGGCTTACAATTATCTCGGCAACCTTCTGAAGCAACAGAACAAGTATGAGGCGTCAGAGGCATGTTATCAGAAAGCCCTGCAAATCAATCCGCTCTACGTTGAGGCACAATACAATCTTGCGAATGTTCTGCACGATATGAATAAATATGACAAGGCAGTAGAATGGTACTTTAGCGCGCTTGATCTGAAACCGGATTTTGCCGAGGGTTATCATAATCTTGCGAAGTCACTGGCTGCCCTGGAGCGAACAGGCGAGGCAATCGCAGCCTATAACAAGGCTGTCGAACTCAAACCCGCATTCCCTGAAGCGTGGAATGCGCTTGGAAATATCTTCAGGGAGCAGGGAAATGTCCGTGAGGCAATGGCATGCTACAGGAAGTCTGTTATGATCAAGCCGGACTTTGCCGAAGTTTACTACAATATCAGCAATGTCTGTCTTGATGACGGAAATATTGAAGAGGCACTGGATAGTTGCCGTCAGGCCCTTTCCCTGAACCCGGATCTTGCGGAAGCACATTGGAATATGGCGCTGGCCTTCCTGACGCAGGGGAACTTTGAGCCGGGGTGGCAGAAATATGAGTGGCGTTTCATTAAAAAAGATTCGCATCTGCCGCCTTTTGTTTATCCGGTGTGGGATGGGGCCTCGTTGAAAGGGAAAACACTGCTTATCCACGCCGAGCAGGGGGTCGGGGATGAGGTTATGTTCGCTTCCTGTCTGCCTGATGTAACAGGCCTTCCTGAAAGCTGTATAGTTGAATGCGATAAAAGGCTTGTCCCGCTGTTTTCGCGGTCTTTCCCGGGTATAGAATTCATTGAACGCATCCATTCCCTGGATATCTATCCGGAGGAACTTCCGCCGGTTGACGCAATGATTGCAATAGGGAGCCTGCCGAAATATTACCGCTCCGGCCTCTCGCGGTTCCCAAAACGGAAGGGATACCTTGTCCCGGATGAACATAAGACCAGTCAATGGAAAGGCCGGTTTAAAGAAATCGGAGATGGTCTGAAAATCGGTATTTCATGGCGTGGGGGCAAGGATGCGTATGTGCGTAAAATGCGTTCCACAATGCTTGACCAGTGGACTGAAGTGTTTTCCGTACCCGGCACGCATTATATCAATTTGCAGTATGGAGATTGTGCGGATGAACTGAGAGAGATGCAGCAGGATTATGGTGTCATAATCCATGACTGGGAAGACGCTGATCCCCTGAAAGACCTTGATAACTTTGCTGCCGAGATTGCCGCGCTTGATCTAGTCATTTCTGTTGATAACTCGACCGTGCATATGGCTGGAGCGCTGGGAGTTCCTGTGTGGACACTGCTGCCGTTCAGTTGCGACTGGAGATGGATGCGGGAATATGAAGATACCCCGTGGTATTCTTCCATGAGACTGTTCCGTCAAACCGACCCCGGTAAGTGGCGTGAGGTATTTGAACGGATTTCGTTACAACTCAGGAATATGCTTGACACATGGGCTGTCCCTGAAATCGGGCAATCTGCTTTGGCAGGAGAAATTTGTCCGCCTGAAAAGGAGGGCTTTTACGGAGCACATCGCCCGGTAAAGCATTCATATGGAAACAAAGAATACCGCTGTGCGGTAGTAACACCAGTCGGACCCGGACATCAGGATATGTATAAGGATTGCCTGTCTTCCATCAATGAAGCATGCAAAAAAGGGAAGGGCAGATTTGCAGAGATTATCCCTGTGATGATAGATGACCATGAAGGTAAATCAGGCCGCTCGGGATCACGCAATACAGGGGTGAGGATGGCTGCCGACGGTGGCGCGGAGTGGATATTTTTTCTTGATGCTGACGATGTTATATGTCCAGGCGCTTTTGAATATGTATCACCTTATCTTGATGAATATGATGCAGTGTGGGGTTCCATCTGGACTATGCAAAAAGGGGAGCAGACGGCAAAGATGCGTAAAGGGCAGCTGCCTTTTCTGTATGGGATTGAAGATATTATTTTGTACGATCCTTTTGTAACATTGCAGATGGGGCATTTTGTGAGGACGTATGCGGCCCTGTCTGAACCGTTCAATGAGAATCTTGATACTGGAGAAGATTTTGACTATTACCTTCGTGTCTGGGAAAAGTATGTGTGTATAAAAATCCCCCTCCCGTTGTTCTATAACAGACAAGGGTTCCATTCCGTTGGTGAAAGGTCTGCAACCGGAAAGGAATGGACAAGACAGGTCGAAAAAAGCATTTTACAATACCGGCAAAAACTCATTCCCGGTACAAGAGTATTACCAGGAACAGCCTTGCCGGCTCATCACGCCTGAGATTACAGGGAACTCTTAAGTCCTGCCGCGATATTGAAGTTAATATTGATCAGAATAGTCAGTTTTTGACGTTCCGGGAATGCCATGACCTCGAAAATTCTCTTGTCAACAAATGCGCTCAGGTTGAGGATATCCTGGCGCAGTGTTTTTGGAAGGGGATTATCAGGCTTTGTCAGTTCTCCCTGGAATATGCTCCAGACAAGCTGGTTGAATTTGAGTGCCTCGTCAAGTTTGATTTCCCTGTCGGAATCTTCCCAGTGGTCCTGGCATTTTTTAAGCATCAAAGCTGCCTTGGTGAGAACAGAGGCTTCAACTTCACGTCCTGTCATGGTGATCTTCTGGGTTTTCCTGTATGCCTCTACCTGGGCTGCGTACATCTCTTTACTACCTCCTGTTCGAAATCTATTAGCTTCCTTGCAATTTTTAAGGCCTGATAATATCTGCCGCATAGGATATGTTCGCTGATTTGATCGATGGGCGCCATAGTTCTCGGCGCCGCGGATATAATGTCTTTTACGAGTTTCCAGTAGGTTTCATGGTATTCGACAAGATTTTTTTCATCAATATACATCAACTGGATGATGAAATAGAGTCTGCGGCATGGAGAGACAGCGTCTTGTTCATTCATGATATCTTTTTCACGAAGAACAGGGACGCTGTTCTCTATTACCAGATCACTTCTGGTGCCGCCATTCCTGACAACACCACCGCCTATGACGATGCGTTCGTGCGGCTTAAGTGTTATTTTCAGGGCCATTGTTAGAACAGTCCTGTCAGTTTTCCCTGATCACTGGTAATGCCGGGCTTCTCTTCCGCGAGCGCCTGGCGTATCTCCATGCTAATCTGTTCTGCATCCGTGTCATCAGCTGGCGGTATGGTCAGTCTCTCTATCATCGCGCTGAAAGCAGGATATCCCTGCAGCTGCTTCACCCGCTCGTCGCCTCCTGAGCTGAAGGGTGGATAGAACTTCGCCGAGATCTTGGATGACTGAATCCGAGAGATATAATCGCTGACCATTTCACTGATCCGGGGATTAACCCTTTTTGGTTCAGCGTCCGGTGCGTTGTCAGTCAGTTTCACAATGACAGGGGGTTCCTTGAAGGCCCTTTTTGCGGATGCCTTTTGATCCTTTCCCTCACGGGCCTTGTTCACTGTATCCGGATGAACGAGGATCTGGATGTTCCCTATTTTGTTTATTTCTGACATGGTATCACCAGTTCATTGTTAGGTCAGGAGAGGATATTCCTCCCCTGACCGCCCTTTGTTAGAACAACCTGAGTACCGACTGCGCAGCCTGTGAAGCAAGGCTCAGTGCGGTTGTTCCAAGTGCCTGCCTTGTCTGGAGCATGAGCATGTTTGCTCCTTCCTCGTTCATGTCAGCGAGCGTAAGTTTATCTGCGCCTGTCTGAAGGGTGCTGATCATGTTTGTGGTGAATTCCTGGCGGATGGTGATAACGCTCATGTTTGACGATAAGGTTGAAGCCTCTGACCGTAAGGTGCCAAGCGCTGTATCGAGGTCATCGACTGCGGCATCGATATCGGTGTCAGCAACCCAGCTGTTTGTTGCTTCAGCTATTGCAAGTCCGGTGCTTGACGCATCAAATCCATTAACGGTAAGGGAGTTGCTGCCGTCTTCGTTAAAGTCAACGGTGAGGTCTCCGCTGTCAAGCAGATTGATGCCCTTGTACCCTGAATCTTCTGCAAGGTCATCTATCTGGCCAAGCAGTGCGTCGAACTGTGCAGCCAATGTCGAACGGCCCGCGGTGTTGGCGGAACGAGCTGACTGTGTCAGACCTTTTGCAGCTTCTATCAGCTTTGTGACGCCGTCAATGCCGGCAGTTGCAGCCTTGACTGTCTGGATAGCCTCGCTCATGCCGTCTTTGCGTGACGCGAGATCGGATGCGCGGTTCATATGGTCTCTTGCGACAAAGTAGTTTGTCGGGTCATCAAGCGGGCTGTTAACTCTTTTTCCTGAGCTTAGGCGGTCCTGTGTGCGGTTAAGAAGGTCTACGGTGCCCTGAAGGCTGACCAGGTTGCTCCGCATGCCACTGGTTAAAGAAATGTCATTGATAGCCATTTGAAATTCTCCTCTTTCTAAGGTTGTGCCCGGCAATCCTTGCCGGATTGTTACTAAGATACCGGTTGTGCCGGTATACTCCATCTGTCCCTGTGGGTTTCCTCACCTCCTCCCGGACATGTGTTTTGTTCCTCTTGCTTCTGTTATCGGAATGAATCAGTGAAAACTTTAACAGGCTGACAGGGACCTGATCGTCCCTGTCCCGGGTCTGGAAAAGTGTCTGTATTTACCTTTCACAAGGTTAACATGGTACCCCTGCTTCCGATTGTTTGATTCCCTGCATGATTTTCTCCTCATGCTTGATAAGTTCCCGGGCAGCCTTTAGAGCGTAATAATACCGGCTGTTCAGGATATGTTCACTTATCTGGTCAAGTATCTGAAGGGTGCTGGGAGCTGCCTCAAGGATATCTTTTACCATATTCCAGTAGGTGCGGTGGTACTCAACCAGATTCTGCTCATCAAGGTACATGAGTTGAACGATGAAGTAGAGTTTCCTGCACGGGGAAGTGGCATCCTGTGTACGCATGATGTCCTTTTCACGGATAAGAATAGGCACTCTGTTTTCGATGATCAGTTCACCGGAACTGCTTCCGTTTGTTATGGCAGTTACAGCTCCGCCTATAAGAAAACGTTCATGTGGTTTTAGTGTCAGTTTTAGTGCCATCATATTTCTCCGGTAAGGGAGGGGAGCCTTGAGTATCCCCTCCCTTACTCATATTAGAACAGCCTCATGACTGACTGGGCAGCCTGCGAAGCAAGCGACAATGCTGTTGTTGCAAGCTGTTGTCTTGTCTGGAGCATGAGCATGTTTGCCCCTTCCTCGTTCATATCCGCAAGCGTCAGCTTGTCCGCCCCTGTCTGAAGGGTGCTGATCATGTTTGTGGTGAATTCCTGGCGGATTGTTATGACGCTCATATTTGATGCCAGGGTTGAGGCCTGCCCTCTCAGGGTCTGCAGTGCGGCATCGAGATCTGTGACTGCTCCATCGATATCGGTGTCAGCCACCCAGTTGTTTACAGAGGCTGCAATAGCAAGTCCTGTACTTGATGCGTCGAATCCGGTTACGGTCAGGGAGTTGCTCCCGTCTTCATTGAAATCAACTGTCAGGGTGTCGCTATCAAGCAGGTTGAGCCCCTTATAGCCGGAATCCTGTGCAAGGTCGTCAATCTGGTCAAGGAGTGTGTCAAATTGTGCCGCCAGCGTTGAGCGCCCCTCGGTATTGGCGGAACGCGCTGACTGTGTCAGGCCTTTTGCCGCTTCTATCAGTTTTGTGATTCCATCTATGCCGGTGCTTGCCGCCTTGACGCCCTGGATAGCCTCGCTCATGCCATCCTTCCGTGATGCGAGGTCGGATGCGCGGTTCATGTGATCTTTTGCCACGAAGTAGTTTGTGGGGTCATCAAGCGGGCTGTTTACTCTTTTCCCTGAGCTTAAGCGGTCCTGTGTGCGGTTAAGAAGGTCTACGGTTCCCTGGAGACTGACGAGGTTGTTTCTCATCCCTGAAGTTAAAGATATGTCGTTGATAGCCATTGTGTTTCCTCCTGTTCTAGGATTTTTATTTCCGGCAATTCTTGCCGGATGTTTTACATCCAGTGCAGCGGTCCGTTATGTTTCCTCACCTCCCTGCGGACCTTTTTTTGTGTTCCTGGTTTTGTTATCGGGCGGGTTTCTGAAAAACTTTAGAAAAATTTTAAATATTATTTTAAGCTAAAAAAAATACTGATGATTTCTTGCAGAAGTCAAAGACCGGCCAGGCAAAAAACAACTCCTAACCGCTTGTTTTTCCATATATTTCCACTGAGGCAGGAATCCGGATGGCCTGTCCTCAGGATGCTGTTATATTTTTTTGAGCAAGACGAATAATTTTATTAAAGTTTCCCGTATATCTTCCGATAACAAATACAAAAGCATTGATTTTCGAACGTCCATAAATGATGAGTAAAGGAGAGGGAGACAAGGGGATGAAGGTTCCGCCTTTTCAGATTAATGAAGTAATGTATCTTTACAGCAGGATAGCAAAACTGAAACCATCCACCTTGCTGGAAAAGGGACAGGATGAGCCTCAGGATATAGTGAATATATCTTCGGAGGCAAAGAAAAAGCAAATTCTTACACAGGCAAGAAGCGAGGTTCTGGAGAAGATCAGGGACGTACGATAGGTGGAAAAAAAAGATTTCAGGATCCTGGTAGTTGATGACGATGAAATAGCACGGGATGTTGTCAGTTCCATACTTGCGCGGGAAGGGTACCCGGTCATTACAGCAATGGATGGAACAGATGCCATCAGGATGCTGACTTTCGAAAACGTAAATCTTGTGCTTACCGACCTCAGAATGCCGGGAGCCGGCGGGATAGAGGTGCTTAAACATGCCATCAGGAGCAATCCTGATGTTTCTGTTGTTATCCTCACAGCATACGGAACTCTTGACACAGCGCTCGAGGCGATCAAGGAAGGGGCGTACGATTATCTGACAAAGCCTTTCAAGATACAGGAAATCCTGATTCTTGCGGAGAGAGCTTTCAGAAAGACCGCCTTAATCGATGAGAACAAAGAGCTTGTCAGGCATCTCAGGGACACATACAGAGATATGGAAATAATACGGACGGTTTCAGACAGCTACCATCCTGAGATTACCGCAGGCTGGCTTGAGCGCATAGAAAGACTGAAAGAAATGAAAGTTATTTCTGCGCAGGATTCGGATATTCTAAAAAAGAGGTTGGTGAATGGAAACGGAAAAGGAAAAGGGTAAAGTATTAATAATTGATGATGACCCGGTTGTGAGGGATGTCCTGTCTGACATCCTTTGTGCTGCCGGGGGGTATGAGACCTGTACTGCGACAGACGGTCTCGATGGAATTGACAAGATCAGGAACGGAAGCTTCGATATCATATTTACCGACCTTAAGATGCCGAAATTGAACGGCATGGACCTTCTTAAAGAAACAAAAAAACTCTCTCCGTTTACCCCTGTAGTTATGGTTACCGGCATATCCTCGATTGACGTGGCAATCAACGCGATGAAGGAGGGTGCAAAAGACTTCATTACCAAGCCGTTCAGGATAGACAAGGTAACCTCTGTTGCGGAACGGATTATGGGTGAGCAGAAACTCATGGGGAGGTTTTGCGGCTGTGGTGATTATGAGGGATCTCTCGGAAGGCTGAACGCGGAGCTGTTCAAGAAACTCCAGGAAATCGGTGTTCTGCAGTCTATCAGTACCGAACTCGACGGGCTTCATTATAATAAGGACATCTATGAAAGGATGGTTGAGATGGCCTCACGCCTCCTTCTGGCAAGGGAGGTATCCTTTGGTATTATTGAAAACGGGATGTTCAGGATCAAGAGCGCAATCGGGGTAAGAGAGGGAGATATTTCCATTGAAAATAACATATTTGAAAAGGTTGTAAAAAGCCGGAATTATTACCTGGCTTCTTTTGGCGAGAGAAATCCGCACAACAACATCCCGCTGGCGTCGGCATTCCTTTCCATTCCTTTTATTATTAATAATGAAGTGTTTGGGATGCTGAACCTTTCCGATAAGGCCGATGAAGCCACATTTATGGATGATGAGATATATCTTGCGCTGACATTTGCAAAGAAAGCCGCGCTGAGGATTGAGAACAATGCTTTGTACGAGGTTTTTTACAATAACCTCATCAACACGCTGAAATCACTGGTAATAAGCATTGAAGCCAGGGATTCCTATACGAAACACCATTCGGAGAGGGTAACTTCATACGCCCTCCAGATTGCGGACATCATGGATCTTGCTGATGAAGACAAGGATGCCATAAGGTTTGGCGGTTATCTGCATGACATCGGGAAGATCGGGGTCAGGGATACAATTCTGATGAAGCCGGGAAGGCTGACCATGGAAGAGATGGAAGAGATAAAGATGCACCCCATTATCGGGTATAATATCCTGAAACCGTTAAAGTTTTTTCAGAATGAACGTGATATTATACGGTACCATCATGAAAAATTTGACGGCAGCGGATATCCTGACGGGCTGAAAGGAGAAAAGATACCAACGATTGCACGCATTCTCACAGTCGCAGATACCTATGATGCCATGACTTCTTCAAGGCCTTACAGGAACAAGCTGGCACATAATTACGCGATCAAGGAGCTTAGAGACTGCTCATCATCACAGTTTGACCGGGAAATCGTCCGCGCGTTCATACAGACAGATACCGGAAGGGGCGCGGAATTATGACCTCTCCTGGGGGGGAGATTATTTTATTCCGGATCATACCGGCAGCTACACAGTATAACGCAACACTGATCTCGCGAGACAAAGACTATATTGTTATTCAGTCACAGACTGATGTCCCTCTGGATATACGCAAAGGGCAGCATATAGCCATCTCATGTGATGATTCTGAGTGCTACACAGAGGTCCTCGGAATTGAAAGCGGTATCCTGCGGTTGAAAAAGATGTGGACTGAGACCCGCGAGTATTTCCGCGTGGATGATGTTTTTCCGGTTATTGCCCGTAAAGTCCCAGGTACAGATACATACAGGAAATCCACAATTTTTTGCGGATATGGCATTGAAATCCCTGATATGGAAGTGCCGGATGATACCATTCATCCGCAATTATGGAAAGTGCTCATTGATGTGAATACCAAGCTGGGGCTTATCCTTGAGATGATGCGGGTCGAGCGTGAAGGGATGAAGGAAGCCGAAAGCAAACAGGTAAACATCAGCGCGTCAGGCATTCGGTTCATAATACAGGAAAAAATTGCTATCGACGACGTTCTTGAGATCAGGATGCTCCTGCCTGCCAATCCCCCGGTAGGTATCCTGACGCACGGGAAAGTTGTCAAGATGCAGGAAACCGGAAACGGTGAATATGATGTCGGCCTCAGCTTTGTTGACATTGATGAAGAGGTAAGGGATGCGATTATTCAATATACCCTGAAACGCCAGAGGGAGATTATCAGGAAGCAGAGACAGCAGCGGGGAACTAATGTTTGATGGACCGGTCAAGCATGATAGGGATTGTTCTTGGAATAACCGCGATCATGGCAGGTATTGTAATGGAGGGAGGGAAGCTCCATTCTGCCCTGCAGTTGACCGCTGCCGTTATTGTATTCGGAGGGACTCTTGGCGCAACGCTTGTAAGTTATCCTTTGCAGGATGTTCTTAGCGCGGGCTTGTCTCTGCGTGATATTTTCCGTGAAAAACGCAAGGACCCTGAAATCTTCCTCCAGAATATCCTTCAATACTCCAACATAGCCAGAAGAAACGGGTTAATTGCACTTGAACCTGAAGTAGAGTTTATCCATGATTACTATCTGCGAAAGGCCCTGAAACTTGCTGTTGACGGAGTTGCGTCCAAATCGTTAAAGGAAATGCTGGAGCAGGAGAATATAACCTATGCCGGGGAGAAGAGGCGGGTAGCCAAGGTATATGAGACTGCTGGAGGGTTTGCTCCCACTATCGGTATACTCGGGGCAGTTCTGGGACTAATACATGTAATGGAGAATCTCTCGGACCCTTCAAAGCTTGGGGCTGGGATTGCTGTTGCATTTGTTGCCACCATATACGGCGTTGGTTCAGCAAACCTGATCCTTCTTCCTGTGGCAAAAAAGCTTATCAACAGGCTGAATAGCGAACTTGCCCTGAGAGAAATGATAATCGAGGGCATAATAGGCATTCAGTCGGGAATTAACCCGCATTACCTTGAAGAAAAACTCAGAGTTTATATGGAATCAGGCAGCAGGGAATAGATTATGAGGAAAAAATATCCGGCGCAGGAAGATGAAAATACTGACAGATGGGTGGTTTCCTATGCCGATTTTATCACCCTCCTGTTTGCTTTTTTTACTGTTATGTACGCAATCAGTCATGTGGACGCAGGCAAGCTGCAGCGGTTTGAGGGTTCCATGAAATCTGCGCTCAACGCCGCAAACCCGGGAAAGGGAACCGGTGTCATTGATGGAGTCCGTCCGGTTCAGCAGGGGGACGCGGTTTTGGAGAGGGAAATCAGCGCTGTGTTCAAGCGGTTTGATACAATTAATGGTGTGCATATGACAAGAAACGACAAGGGCCTTGTGGTTTCCCTTGACGACTCGGTGCTTTTCGGAACAGGTTCTGCAGCGATCAGGGATGAAGCAAAACCAATGCTTGAAGAGCTTGCTTCCCTGATAAAAAAAATCCGGAACCATGTTATCATCGAGGGGCATACTGATAATATGCCGTCCGGAAAAGATGCCAGATATTCATCGAACTGGGAATTGTCTGCAGCGCGTGCGACAGGTGTGCTTGTATATCTTTTAAAGGATGAAGCGATTAATCCTGAAAGGCTCTCTGCATCAGGATATGCCGAATACCGGCCAGTTGCATCCAATTCTACACCGGACGGACGGGCACGCAACAGGAGAGTTGACATGATATTTGTCAGCAGCGGGAATGGAAGATAAAGTACTTTTTATAGACAATAACACATCCGAGCATGCCCTGATCAAAACGGCGTTCAGGAAGTACGGGACGGAATCCATGCTGGTGTTTATCCCTGCCGCTGAAGAGGCCTTTGAAATAATAAAATCTAAATCCGTGAAGGCAGTTATTGTAAGTCAGCACCTCCCCGGAATGGACGGGTTCAGTTTTTTAAGTGAAATGAGCCGCCGGAAAATTCAGATTCCTGTTGTTATGCTTGCAACAGACAGCGATGAGCAGGTGACTAACCGTGCCCTCCGTGAAGGCGCTGACGATTGCGTGATCAGAGGCGCGCGCCAGATAGAATCCCTTCCGCTTATTCTGGACCGGACTATCGCGCGATTTGAACTGACACAGGAGCGGGCGGAGAGGGTCAAACTTATTATCAACAGCCAGAAACAGTGGATGGCTATCTTTGACGCCATTACTGATTTTATTTTTGTACTGGATGACGAGTGCCGTCTTATAAAGATGAACCACGCGTTTGCAAATATTCTTGGCATGCATCCGAAGGACCTTATTGGAAAGCAATGCCATGAACTTAAGGGCTTGGTAGATATTCCGGAAGAACAGCGCCTTCATGAAATTATCCGGAAAGGCTCTCCCCACATCTATGAAAAGACAATCAATGAGAATGTATATCAGATTACGGTGTTTCCGTTTTATGAAGATGAGAAATCCATGACCATACATGTCATGAAGAATATTACCGAGACGCGGCGGCTTAAAGAACAGCTTTTTCACGCGGATAAACTGGCATCCCTGGGTCTTCTTGTATCAGGGGTTGCACATGAAATCAATAACCCGCTGACAGGAATCATTACTTATGCGGAACTCCTGAAAATGGATGTAAATGATGCTGAAATCCAGAGAGAACTGAAAAAAATTCTTGACAGTGCCGAACGCTGCAAAAAGATTGTTGAAAACCTGCTGACTTTTTCAAGGCAGAAGAAGCCGACAAAGAGCCTTGAGTCGATCAATAACATTATTGACAGGGCCATTGACTTCAGGAACTACTGGCTCAGAAGCAACAACATTGAAGTGACAAGGGATTATGACACTGTTTCCACTGTATTTGTCGACGCGCAGCAGATTCAGCAGGTGGTTCTCAATATTCTCCTTAATGCCGAGCAGGCGATTGCCGAGGATCCTGGAAAGGACGGCAGAATCGGTTTCGTAACACGCTATGACAGGGACAACCGTGAAGTAATAATACAGGTCTCCGACAACGGTCCGGGGATTCCGCGTGATATTGTTTCAAGGATATTTGATCCTTTTTTTACCACAAAGCCTGTCGGTACCGGTACCGGGCTTGGACTTTCCATATCGCACGGCATTATCGTTGAGCATGGCGGGGACATACACGTTGAAAGCACGCCGGGAGAAGGAACGGTTTTTATGATCAGGCTCCCTTCAGGTACAGGGACAAGGGAGATTGTAGTAGATTATGACGGCAGATAGGGAGAACGCATAGCATGTTCGCGATTATAGGAATTATTATTGTCCTGGTTGGTGTTGTCGGCGGATATCTTATGGAGCACGGGAATCTCGGTTTGCTCTGGCAGCCTGCTGAGGTGGTTATCATATTCGGCGCGGCATTTGGCGCTTTCCTGATTGCTTCTCCTTCGCGCGTAGTTTCCCAGGTCATGAAGAGCATTCCCGGTGTTTTCATTGCGAAAACTGTTACAAAGGCAAACTATCTTGAAATACTGTCCCTGATGTATCAGCTTTTTTCCAAGATACGCAAGGAGGGACTCATATCAATCGAGTCTGATATTGAGAATCCTCAGAAAAGCGGTGTATTCAGCAAATACAAAAGCGTTGTGTCAAACCATGAGGTTATAAACTTCCTCTGTGATAACCTGAAGGTTATCATTACAACCAACGTCCCTCCTCACGAACTTGATAACCTGATGGATCTTGAAATCGAGACTCATCACCACGAGAGCATGATTCCGTCGAAGAGTGTCGCAAGGATAGCGGATGCCCTTCCTGGGTTAGGTATCGTTGCGGCTGTCCTCGGGGTTGTCCTTACCATGGGGAAGATTGATCAGCCGCCTTCAGTTCTTGGGCACAGTGTAGGGGCCGCATTGGTAGGCACGTTCCTTGGTGTTTTGATGTGTTACGGATTTGTAGGGCCGATGGCAACCAACCTCGAATTCAAGGCAAGGGAAGACAGCATCTATTATCAGATAATAAAAATCGCTTTGGTGGCCTTTGTCGGCGGGTCTCCGCCTCAAATGGCTGTCGAGTTCGGCAGAAGGGCGATTCCCGGCAAGGAAAGGCCTTCGTTTGACGAACTGGAAAAGGCCCTGAGGGGCGGAAAAACGAAATGAAGGAACAGAAGATAATCATCAAGAAGATAAAGCGGTATGAGGAGGAAGGCCACGGAGGCTCGTGGAAGGTTGCCTATGCCGATTTCGTGACTGCCCTTATGGCGTTTTTTCTCCTTATGTGGCTGATATCGATGGTTTCACCGGAGAAGAGGGCACGGGTTGCCGATTACTTCAAGCATTTCAGCCTGTTTCAGCAGAGCGGCCAATCGTTTATGGAAAACCCCAGTATGATTTTTAATGAGTCAGGTGAAGCGCAGCGAAAAGTCCCGCAGGAATTGCACGGAACGGTAAATATGAAAGCAGAGGAGTTCCAGGAGGGGATCAAAAAGGCGATAGAGCAGAAACTGGGGGATATAAAAGACCAGATCAAGGTTGATTTCCATGAAGGCGGAGTCCGCATTCAGCTTATGGACGAGGAAGGTAACCCGATGTTTGACGTCGGGTCAACAAAACCAACCCCTCTTGCGCTTCGCATCCTTGAAGTGATAGGGGAAAACATCAGGAAGATGCCGAATCAGGTTGCAATAGAAGGGCATACTGATTCGCTGATATACAAAACAGCCACCTACAGCAACTGGGAGCTTTCAACCGAGCGAGCCCTGACAGCAAGAAAAGAGCTGGAAAAATTCGGGCTGGACCCCGTGCGGCTTGTCAAGGTAGCAGGCTATGCAGACACTGTGCCACTTATAAGTGAAGACCCGAAGGACCCAAGAAACCGGCGCATCAGCATTATTCTTATGTTTGCAAAAAACTGAAAGTTCTTACCTTCCCCTTAAGAGGTCGGTTATCTCGAATTCGCGTTTCATTATGTATTGTGCGATATTTTCTTCGTCTTTCGGATGGATATTAAATTCAACGCCGTACAGAAAAGTATCCTTCACCTCTTTTTTGAAACGAACTATTCCGTAGCAGAGTATGGTTGCCTGAGGTTCCGGAAGAATGATGCTGAAACAGTAGATATTTCCCATCAGGAGATCCCTTGCTATAAGAAAACCCATTCCGTGGAGGCTGATGTCTGTTGCCTTCAGAGGGACCGTAGGTTCATTCTCCAAAAGCATATGGAGGATAAGAGGATTTCTGGGACTGGGTTCTACACGGACATACCTTCTGCGTTCAGCGAACATGTTGTCAGGAATTGAGGTTGCCACCTGGTCTTCGGTTATCCTGGTTGTCTTGACCATGGCTTCATAGTTTCTGCTGATATGGGAAAGGAATATCCTGATTATACTGCCTTCTTTCAACCCGTTCGGGATTTCCGTAGGCTTGAAATGGGACAGGACCATGGCGTTATCCCTGATTGCCCTGATATTGCAGATTCCCCTTACAGTGACCTGAACATCATCTTCGGGTATCTGGAACGCTATTACAACAGGACTGGCTTCTTTCAGGTTATAGGTCAGGACCGCCTTTATCTCTGACACGTCGTGCACTGGGCGGTCTTCCGGTGGCTTTGCCCATGTGATATCAGGAGCGGCAGGCGCCTGCTGCAGTCCCTCCTGACCTTCCCCTGTGGCATTTCTGACGATGAAATTGACTATGCTTTTTATGTCGGCTGCCCCAATCTTTTTGAGGTCAAGAATGATGGCATTATATAAATGGATATTTTCCTGCAGTATGGTTGGTTCCGGAGAAATATAAATGACAGGGCATTCAATCCCTTTAGCCTTTGCCGTGGCAAGGAATTCAAGATAATCCTCATCAAGTTCCATGATGGCGATATCTCTACCGGCTGATTTAAGAAGAAGTTCGCCCCTTATTGTTTCTTCTGAGAATATATTTACCTGAAAATCTTCGATGGGAACAAACTTTGCGAATGCAGGGGTCGTCCAAATTCTCATGTTTGAAATTGTACCGGAAATACATTATGGATTTCCAGAATACGAATTGCCTCACGAAAAAACGATACGAAAGAGAATCGTTGCCTCAAATAAGAAATCGATACAAAAAATCCCAGAAAATGTTTTCTATAGGAAGAGCTATGGGAGGCAGAAATGAGGTTAACGATG